>Ga0074045_10001614_pt1 | contig 21569 bp, 19 predicted proteins | sample BogForMeECP23OM2_FD_94442 | JGI IMG/M metagenome (GOLD analysis project Ga0074045, IMG submission 94442) | Bog forest soil microbial communities from Calvert Island, British Columbia, Canada - Bog Forest MetaG ECP23OM2 | ecosystem: Environmental > Terrestrial > Soil > Wetlands ... | reverse complement strand
GCTTCGGAGCCAACCCCGTCGCGTCGGCTTTGGGTAGCAGCGCCAGGCGCGACCCCGGGCTGCGCATCGAACATAACACGGGTGGCCAGAGCGGCCACCCAAAACCGGAACTTTCTACTTTGCCTTGACAATAGTCAAGATCGTAGGGCGGCGAAGGGATGATGGAGGGAACACGGATGCAACGATTATTGGGTCTGGCGGCGATTCTGGGGGCAGCCGCGTGCATGGCGCAGGAACAGCCGCCGCAGCCGGTGGAGGGCACGCGGGATCTGTATTTCGCGGGCGCCGCGCCGAAGGACGCATTACCGCCGGTGCACAAGACCGCGGCCAAGGCAAATCCGGCTGCTGTCTCCGCGCCCAGTTCGGCGGCCGAGCGGGCAGCGCTCGGTGCGATGCATCTGGGCCTGCGCTATACGCTGCTGCTGGTGACGGCGCGTGGCGAGCGCGGCCATCCGGTGGCGCCGGACCGCAATTTCCGCAAGGGCGATTGCGTGGCCGTCGAACTGGAAGCGAACCGGTCCGGGTATCTTTACGTGCTGTCGAAGCAATCGAGCGGTGACTGGGTTCCACTGTTTCCCACCCCGGAACTGTCGGACCAGAGCAATCGGATCGACCCGGGCGAGATCGTCCGCACGCCAAAACACGCCTGCTTTGAGATCGACGATCCGCCGGGAGAGGAGACGCTGTTCGTCGTGCTCTCGCGCGACCCGCGGGACATTTACGAATTGTCCGAAAGCATGAAGGGCCCGGGGGATCGGCCGCAACCATCGTCAGGACCTACGCAAATCGCCTCCGCCGGACGGATCAACTCCGCGGTGGACCGGCTCAGCGAGGAATATGCTACGCGCGACCTCCCGTTCGGGCAAGTTGCCAAGCCGGCTCCCGTGCATAAGGCTTCCGCGCCACCGGCCGCCAGGAACGAGACGGAACATACCGTATACGTAGTGAACGGTTCCAACAAGCCGGCAGCCACCCTGGTGACCAAGGTGGAGATCCGTCACCGGTAGCCCCGGGTTCGGGGCTGCGCGACGAGCTGACAACAGGAAAGGTCGAGCAGAATCTCGACCCCGCACGCAAGAATGCGGGCGCCACGGCGGGTGCCGCGCTATTTGTGGCCAGCCTTGCGGACCTGCGGCGCCGGAGGCGACGGTGCGGGCCAGCCGGTGATCTTCGACGGGTCGGAAAGCACCGTCAATGCGAAGGGGCTCTTGGAGACGGCATCGGCCGTACCCTCGAATTCCAGCAGTGTTCCCGGGTCGGCGTCGTTGGGCAACGCAGTCGCCAGCTTGAGCACGATCTCCGCCTGTGCCGGGTCGATGAGACCGATCGTCAACACGTCCGGCTTGCCCTTCGGCTCGGCCGTAATGAGCGTGCCCTTCAACTTGGGAAGCGGATTGTTGTGAATGGCGCCCGCGAAGTATCGATCTCCCTCGGGAGCTTCCAGCTTTTGGCGGATGCGGACCCAGGCCGCCAATTGCGGGTCGATTCGGGTGAGCGCCTCGTCCTGCTTGCGCAGGGCCGCGGCGGCCGCCGATTCAATGTCAAAGCCCGCTGGCGGAAACGGCGCTGCCGCGGCGGCGGAGCGGAGTTGCTCCAGGCCGTCCGAGTCGCCGTGGTACGAGGTGTAGAGGCGGTCCAGAACCTCGCCGTACTGCCGGCGCAGCCCGTCGGACAGTGCGCCCGAATCGCGATAAGTGGAAGCGCGGGCAAGTTGCCAGAGCGCGGGCACGCGCTTGCCCGGCTGCTGCCCGGCCGCCATTACGGTGCCCAGCCAGGCCGAAATCTCGGCGGCGTTGGGATCCAGTTGCAGGCACTTCTCGAATTCCTCTTCTGCCGGCCCGAGTTCGCCGCGCTGCCAATGAATCCAACCGAGCGTACGATGGGCGATCAGATCGACGCCGGCAGCCGGTGGCCCGCCGCCAGCGAGTAGTTGACCGGCGGCCTTCTCGCCCACGGCCAGTTGATCGGGTGATGCGGCCTTTTGCTCCGGCAGCAGCAGCGTGTACCAATATTCGCCCACCAAGCTGTCGGGCTGGGCTGCCAGCAGTTCCCCGGCGACGCCAAACGTGTGTGGGGTGTCGCCGAGCGATTGATAGGCGGACAAGTACAATTCCAGCCGTACCGGCGCGAATTCGCTCGTGCGATATGCGGCCTTCCACTGGTCCAGCAACTCGATCCGCTTCTGTGGAGAGGTCTCGGTGCGGATGTTCAGGACCAGGTCGTACTCCTTGCGGTCGGTCCAGTTTGCCGCGCTGGCCGTAAGCGCCACAAGCAACGTGAGGGCGAGGTATCTCATGGCCGGTGCACCTGAATTGTGTGAATCGAGAGTGGCGTAACCTCCAGATCCTGCTCGCTGAGTACCTTGCCCTGGTCCACGGTGCGGATTTCGTATTTTCCGGCGGGAAGCTTGAGCCTGGCGGGAAGCACCAACTGCTGGCCCTCAAACACCACTGGGGTATCGCCGGCCGGGCCGTTGAACTGCACGTAGCCAAATTCGCCTGGGTCGTCGGGGCGAAGCCGCAGGTTCCTGGTCTCCGCTGTAGGTACTACCTCGACGTGAAAGACGGCATTGGAAACGGCCGCCGACTGGGAAACGGCCGCCGCCTGCGCGCCGGATGACTGATCCGGTGGCGTGGTGGCAGGAGTCTGCGCAGCCGCGTTGGCGGTCGCCGGCGGCACTGCGGTAAGCGACGCGGCGAGCAGCACCGGCATGGGAACCTCCATTTTCAGATCCCTGGTCCAACGCGTGATGTCCACCGGCGCGGTCTGAAGGTGTTCGCGCCCGGCTTTCCAATCCGGAACGCCAAAGTGCATCCCGCTGAAAAGCTCTTCTATAGGAGGCGGTTGGAGCGGGCTGGCCTTGGCCTCCTGGGCGGCCTCTGGGGAGACCGCAGCGAGCTGCTGCAACATCTGGTCGGCGTTCTGGACGGCGTCCGAACTTCCGCGCAGCCGCATGGTCTTCAGCAGCGCAACGGCTTCCGGCAAGCGGTCTTGCAACAGGTAGCTGTCGACGCCTTGCAAGGCGGCATCGATGCCGAACGGGTCCAGCTTCAGCGCTTGCTCGTCAGCACGGGCCGCCGCCGCATAGTCTCCCGCTTGAAAGCGCGTCTGGGCGAGTTTGCGCGCCGTCAAGTAAGGCAGTTTCTTTCCAGCCAGCTCTTCGAGGGCACCGCCGGGGTGCTTCTGCAATACCTGGTTGACCAGGTCGATGGCCTGGCCCCACTCTTCCCGCTGTTCGCGTACAAGGGCGTCCGCCATCCATTTCTGGGTCAGCGTGGAGTCGTTATCGGCGCCGCCGTTCAACGGCGGATGGAAGTAGAAGCTGGCAGTGAGGTTCGAGGTCGTCCACGGGGTCTGTCGGCCCTCCGTCGCGTCGGAGACGCGCTTCTTGACGCGGGTGAAGATCTCGTTGATTTCCGCCGTGAGGCCGGACTGCGAAATGTAATCGGCCAGCGCCTCGGTGAACCAACTGTTGCGGCCGTTGGGATTGTCGGCGGCGGTCTGACCGGGCCCAGTGGAGAAGGCGAGGAACACTTCTTTTGGCGCATCCTGGGGTTTTGCGAGACCGGCTTCCAGCGAGTATTTGGCGGTCACTGGATTGCTGCGGCAGGCGTCCAGAATCACGATGTTCCGCTTGGCCCGCCTGCGTTTCAGCTCGTCGAAAATCTGGGCTACCGACATGCAAGCGAACTTGGCGGCCGAGATGGTGGCGACTTGAGGGAAATCCACGGGGACCAGAAAGTTCTCGTTCTCGATCTGCACCCCATGGCCGGCATAAAAGAACAGGGCCGTGTCGTCTGGGCCGATCTTATCCAGAAACTCGCCGATGACGCGGTCCATGTCGGCCTTCCCCGCGTTCTCCAGGAGGATGGTCTGGAAGCCGGCGCTCTTGAGCGCCTGGTCCATGGCGCGGGCGTCGTTGACGGCGTTCTTCAGCGGGCTCATGGCATACGCATCGTTGCCGATGACGAGCGCCACGCGCTTGCCGGCGTCCTGCGCGTGAAGCGCGCAGGCGAGACTGGCGAATAACAGCAGAGTACACTTCAGCCAAGCCGGCTTGCGCCGCCCGGCGGATCGTACGGTTCGCATCATTTCACCACCGTGGAAGGCGAGTTCCCGAGGAACGTCACCTTGCGGTTCCGGTTGTCCAGGGTCGGATCGGCGGTTGCCTCCGCCGATACCAGCCGGTCGCCCAGGTAATCGTATTTGATATGGGCTGGCTTGCCCTGGCCCTGAATCTCTTCCGACACCAGCCGCCCGTCCTGATATTGCATGGTGCGCTCGTAGTTCCCGGTCTTCCCCAGGTAACCGTGAATGGCGGCGAGTTGCATGCCGTTCCATTCGAATTCGAGCACCTGCTCGGCAGGTGCGCCCTGCGGACCGCTCAATTGCTGGGCGCGGATGACTCTGCCGCTTTCGTCATAGCTCACCCGGAAGTAGGAGAGCTTCTCCCACACGAAGGGATTGAAAAACGGGTTTCCGGAGATCACTTGCGCGACGTTCTTTCCGGTGGTCCGCTGGATGGCGACGGGGTCCGTCAGCGGGCTGTTGAGCGGCAGGACGCTGGCGCGCTTGTACGCTTCGTCCGGATCGGCGGACGGGGCCGGGCGGGCTTCGTCGCCATCGCCGGCCCACACCACCTGCGGCACACGGCCTTCATAGCCAAACGAGATTTTCTTCTCACCTGTCGCGTGCGCGGCGTTCTCAAAGCTTGGAGTGATCGACTGCAGCCGCTCGCCATTCCAATCGAACGTCAGGTGAAACTTGTTGGCCGCGTCGATATGGTCGATGCGCGGCTGAAAAGCGAGACTGATGGGCGAGTAGAACACTCCCTTCGGTAGCTTCTCGCCGGATAGCCAGTTGGGATCGCCCGCAGCGGCGCCGCTTGGACTGGCGCTGGAACGGAGCAGGCGGCTGGCCAGCGCGCGCTGCTCTGGATTGGCATCGAGCGTGTCGGAGACTTCCAGGTAGTGCGTGAGCAGCTCGCGGCCTTGCTTGGAATCGCGCCCGATCAGTGCCGCCATGCCCGCGCAGTACAACAGGTCCGCATCGTCGGCGCTCATCTTCAGCCCCTCTGCCGCCAGTTGGCGAGCCAGGTTGAAGTTCCCCTCCGTCCAGGCCGCTGGAATCTTCGTTTTCAAGTTATTCAGAGCGGTATTGAGATTGAACAGAAGCCGATTGCGCAGTGCCTCGGCCGGAGCGCGCTCCTCGTCGACGGCATGGAGGTCATACGTGTCGAGCGCCGCCAGCGCTTCGGCGACGCGCTCCTCCGCGGCCAGGATGCCGGCCTCGGCGTACCAGACTTTCAATGTCATGTCGCAGACGCTGGAGGCCGGCAGGGAAACCCGCAGCACCGCTTCGGCATCCTGCACGTTCTTCAAGGCGTCGTCGAGTTTCCTGGCCAGCTTATTCTGGTCGGCGAAGTAGAGATCGCGTTCCACCGCGCTCTGCGAGCCCGCGCTAAGCCTGGTGCGCTTTGTCTGCATTTCCATGGCATTCCTGCGCGAATACTCTGTCCAGGCCTGCATCACCAGTTCGCGCAAGGCGGAGTCGGACGGCTTGCGGAGGCTCGCCAGCAGGAACTCGCGATACGCCGCGCCGTAATCGCCCTCTCGCTGGCGCGCGGTGGCCAACTTCACGTGGAGCTGAAGGCTCGCTTGCAACGACTGCCGATGATCGTTGGCCAGTTCCGGAAAGGCCCGCTGGTAGCGCTCCAGGTCGCGGTCGCCCAGCAGGAACGCGTCCCACTGGGCAGCCGCAGTAAAGGCCCTCTGCACGGCGATCTTGCGGTCCAGCCACGCCTTGCGAGCGGTCAGGAGCTGCCGCAGTTTGTCCTGTTCCGGCGAATTGGGGTACGCGGCCTGCGACAATGTGGCGAACTGCAAGCCTTGGTTCAGCACGTCTACAGAGCCCGCGCCGGTCTCGAAGGCTTCGTAGCGGCTGCGCATCGCATCCACCACGTACTTCTCAAGCGGCGCCAACGCCGGGTCGGCCGGGAACGCTTTCACCGCGGCGGACATCAATTCGGCCTGGGTGGCAAAGCTCTTACCCTTTCCTCCGATCAACTGCAGCGCCTGGTCGTCCGTGCAGAGTGCGGTCAATTCCCTGGTGCCCGACGGAAGAAACGCCACCAGGCTGGAAATGGAAACCTCGGTTCCGGCTTTGTCGGAGGCCGATTGTTTATAGACGATCCTGACGGTCTTCCAGATGCCAGCGGGGTCGCCCGGCGCATTCTTCGGCAGGCCTTCGGGAAGCAGATACTCTGGCTTGCCGGCCTCATATTGCAGCAGGACACCGGAATCGGCGTCTTTCAGCAAAGTCCCTCCCAGGCGGACCGAGGGAAGCTTGGAAGCCGCGGCGGCAGTGGGCTGGCTGCCCAAGCTGAGGACTTTGTCTTTCCCGTTGATCGCGACGGAAACTGCGTCAGTGAACTGGAGCGCCTGCCCGGACCGAACGATCACGATACCGGCGTGTGCGGATACGCACAATAACAGGCTCGCCAGCGCCCTGTGCCAAGGGAGCATCTGAGTCGTATTCCCCTCTCAACCTACTGAATCGTAGAAGGCCGGCTCGCAGGCGCGCTGCGAGCTTCACAGCAAGAATGATAGACCGAGTTTACACGCAACGGGCGCGCTTTGGCAAGCTGGCTGGTCCCATCGGATTTGGTACCATTCGAGCGTATGGACGCCATACAAATCTCGCACGTAACCAGGACCTTCGGCAGCGTCACCGCGATAGACGACCTGTCGCTCACCGTGCCCCAGGGATCCATTTACGGGTTCATCGGGCCGAACGGTTCCGGCAAGACCACCACGATGCGGATGATCGTGAATATCTTTTATCCGGACCGCGGGGAGATTCGCCTCTTTGGCGACGGCCGGCCGGAGACGAGCACGGACCTGATCGGCTACTTGCCCGAAGAGCGCGGCCTGTACCAGAAGATGACGGTTCAGGCGCTGCTGGAGTTCTATGGCGAGCTGCGCTCCGGGCACAGCGTCAAAGCAGAAGTCGCAAGGTGGCTCGAGAGACTCGAGCTGGCACACCGCGCCACCGATAAGACCGAAACGCTCAGCAAGGGCATGAGCCAGAAAGTCCAGTTCATCGCCACTGTGATCCCGGAGCCGAAGCTGCTGATTCTGGATGAGCCCTTCAGCGGCCTCGACCCGGTGAGCGCGGAGGCCATTCGCGCGGCGATTCTGGATCTGCGCCGGCGTGGTGTCACGGTGATCCTGAGCACCCACGACATGCACCTGGCGGAAAGCCTGTGCGACTACATTCTGATGATCTTCCGCGGCAGAAAGGTGTTGGATGGCACGCTGAGTTCGATTCAGGATCGGTACGGCGAGGACACCATACGGGTGACGGCTGAGGGCGGCACGGCGGCGGTGCAGTCCCTTCCCGGAGTTGAGCAGATTCGCGACCTGGGACAGATACAGGAACTGCGGCTGGCGCGCGGCGCGGACCCGCAAGAGGCGTTGCGCGCGTTGGTGGCGCAGGCTCGCGTCACCAGCTTCTCGCTGATGAAGCCAACCTTGCACGATATCTTCATGCGCATTGCCGGACCGGCGGCCGAGGAGGCGAACCATGCGAATGCATAAAGTTCTCACCATAGCCAAGCGCGACTATCTGGCGACGGTGCGTACCAAGGCGTTTGTGTTCGGTCTGGTGTTGGCGCCGATCCTATTCGGCGGTGGATCGATCGGCATGTCGTTACTCAAAGGCAAACCGGACTTGACGGATCGCCACGTTGCCATCCTCGATCACACGGGCGTGGTGGCCGACGCCCTGGTGAGCGCCGCGCGCGAGAAGAACGAACGGGACATGTTCGACAAGAAGACGCACCGGCAGATCGCTGCGCGCTACGTCTTCGAGACAATCGCGCCGGCAGCCGACGCCGCCGCTCGTCAAAAGCAATTGCTTGCGCTCTCCAACCGCGTGCGCAGCAAGCAATTGGTCGCATTCCTGGAAATCGGCAAGGATGCGCTGATCCCGCCCAAACCCTCCGACGATGCCGTCGATTTCGATTTGGGGACGAACAAGAAAACAGACCCCGACAAGGCCGTGTCGTATTACACCAACGCGGGTGGTATCGACGAGATGCGCATGTGGTTGAACGGCCCCATCAACGACGGAGTACGCCTTGCGCGGCTGGCACGCCTCGGCATCGATCTCAAGCGCAACCCGGATCTGGCAGCTTCGGTTCGCATCGATGGGTTGAGCCTGGTGGAGCGCGACGAAAGAACCGGCGCGATCGAGGCGGCGCGCAAACGCAGCGAATTCGAAGTCTTCGTGCCCATGGCGGTAGCCATCATTCTCGTCATGATCGTAATGGTGGGCTCGGCGCCCATGCTGCAAAATGTTACGCAGGACAAGAGCCAGCGGATTGTGGAGACGCTGCTGGGCGCAGCCAGTCCGTTCGAACTGATGACCGGCAAGGTGCTGGGCTCGGCCGCGGTTTCGGTGACCAGCTCCTTGTTGTACGTGATCGCCGGTGTGGTCGCGGTGAACGCCATGGGAGTAGCCGGACTGTTGCCGCTCACCATCATCCCCTGGTTCTACGTGTACCTGCTGACCGACGTGGTGATGCTGTGCGCTTTCGCAGCGGCGATGGGAGCCTGCTGCAGCACGCCGCAGGACGCGCAGAACCTGGCCATTGTACTGCTGATGCCCTGCGTCATCCCGATGTTCATGCTGGTGACTGTGCTGCGGGAGCCCAACGGGATGCTGGCCACGGCGATGTCGCTGGTGCCACCATTCACACCGATTCTGATGCTGCTGCGTCAAGCCATGCCCAATGGCGTTCCGGTGTGGCAACCGTGGGTGGGACTGGCGGACGCGCTGATTTTCGCGGTGGCAACCGTCTGGGCCGCTTCCCGCATCTTCCGCGTAGCGATTCTGATGCAAGGCAAACCGCCGCGGCTGGCGGAGGCGCTGCGCTGGGCGCTGAAGGGCTGAACGGCGAGGTTAGTTCACGCTTAGTTGCCCGTCGTCCACTGCGTGACCAGATTGTAGGCGTTGATGGAGCCGATACCGGTCGCAAAATCCCAGCCCGTTCCGGCTGCATAGGCGGCCGCCAGCGACGCGGTCGAAGTCGACAGTGCGCCATAAAGGGTGCCGCTGGTCCCGTAGCAGTTGTGGCTCCCCCTGCAGGGAAGGTCCATGTCCCCCATCGTCACGTCGTAGAAGATGCAACTGGAGCTGACCCCATTGCCCAGGTTCGAATTGCAAGCGGCGTTGCCGCTGCCGCCGTATTCGTTCTTCGCAAGTTGGTAAAGAACCGTATTCGGATTGCCCCAGCGCTGGTTGGTGTATTGATTCACGATCGCCTGAATCCCGGCCATGATGGGGCTGGAAACGGAAGTGCCGCCGAAGCCTGCCCAACCACTTGGGGCGCCGGTGCAAGGCTCGCCCTGGTTGCTCGTATCTGAAAAACAGACGATGTAGTAATGGTTCCAGATTCCGTTGGAGGCAAACAGCGACACGTCTGGAAGGTCGCGAACCCCATCCCCGGGGTTGCCCACCAGGCCCGCTTGCCAGCTCGGCTTCGCGTAGCCCGCGCAACTGCCGCCGACGACGCCGGACGTGCTCGGAGCGCCGATCGCGCAGCCGCTGGGTCCGCCACTGCCGGCCGAGGTTGTGAGAAAATCCGCCTTCCCCGTGCTGCTGTTGCAGAACCCGGAACTGCCGTAAGTGAGGGTGTAACCTTCCTTGCCGGCGATCAACTGGCTGGCGCAGGAATCGTTCCAGGGGATCTCGGGTATGTAGGACAAGGCCGAGCCGTAGTTGGACGAGTCCGTGGAACTCCAATACGTCGAATTATCGCCCGAGTAAGTGTCGCTGAAATCCGTGCCGCCCACGGCCACGTTGTAGGGAGTCGAACCGAATCCGTTGACGCCGATGCCGTGAGTCGCATACTTGGCGTCGGCGTCGGCGCTGGCGGCGCCTTCGTCTCCGGTGGACACGAACACCGAAACTCCTTCGCTTACAGCCAACTCGTACGCGGTGTTGTACATGCCATTGGCGGTGGCGCCGTTCAGCGCTTCGGCCTCCCCGTAGCTGATGCTGACCACCGACGGCAAGGTCGAGCCGTTCAAGAGATTATTGAGAGCGATCAGGCCGCCGAAGGTCGTTCTCGTGTTGGAGCAGGCGGCAAGAATGATGGCGGCGTTGGGAGCCGCGGCCGACGCATACTCGACGTCGATAGTCGCTTCCCCGTCATCCGTGGTGGTGCCTGGCGCTGTGCAGTTGTTTGTGCCGGTTGCGGGCGCGGGCGACTCCTGGGTCAGCGTGGCGAAAGGATACAGGCGCGCCAAGCCGAACTCCTTGCGGAATGTGGTCCAGTCGCCCAGCGAGTACAGATATGTGTCCTCGATCAGGACGATCGATTGGCCCTTCCCGGAGTATCCGGCCGTGAACAGCGGTGTCAGGTTGTAGATCGTCGCCACGTCCTGCGGAACCAGGTCCCACGCGGTCGAGCTACCGCTGCCATACGTGTACGCGGGCGTAGCCGGCTTTGCGTAACTGTGCGGGCGAAAGTCGTGCAGAGATACGACGCCCTTCACGGCTTGCGCCAGCGCCGCGGGAATGCTCGGGTCGGACATATTGGCGATGTGGGGCTCCCCATTCACGTTCAGGTTGTGAATCGTCGTCCCAAACGCCGAGCGCACCTCCGCCGCCGTGCCCGAAAAATCGATCACGCCATGCGGATAAACGACGTTGATCGTGAATCCCTTGGATTCGAGCCAGCCGGTGACCGCCTTCAGATCCTGGGCGGAGAGTCCGAATTTCTGCCCGAACTGGGCAGCCGTGATCCATTGGTGGTAATCCGGCGACCGCGGATTCTCCAAATTCGCCAAGAATTCTTCCAGAGCGGCTTGCTGCGCGCGGCTGCGCCCCAGCACTAGCTGCACGTCGTCGAGCTCCAGATTGTCCGCGACCGGGCCGCGGTCGTTTGCAGCCGTGGCCTCCGGACGCGTGTTGCCAAGCAGCGTAACACGAATCGCATTGTCGACGGGCTGCGTAATCAGGTCCTGGGCCTGAACGGCCAGCGCGCCGCTGATCAGGGCCGCCAGCGAAAACCTAAGCCACATCCGGTTCATCGTCGTATCGCACTCTCCCGCAATTCATCTAAGGATACCCTTTCTCGACGAGGCGCCACGCCGTTTCCTGCGTGCAAGCAAGAGCAGTCCCATGGCGGAGCCGCACAGCAGCAATCCCGGCGGCTCCGGCGCGATGGGAGCCTCGGTTACCGACACATCATCCAAAAAGAAATAGGCCGGCACATTTTCGAACGAGAATTCCAAGGTCGGGTTCACCACAGTGCGATCGGTATAGGTGATCGTCTCTAACGCAAAGTTACTCGTCTGCGCCATGTTGGTGACACTGTAAACGTCGGCGCCGGCGAAAGTAACGCTTACCGAATTATCCGCGGTGTAACCATCCTGGTCGATATAGAAACTGATCGTATAGACAACGTCTTCCGGTCCGGTCAACGTCTGGCTGAGCGTGATGGGCGCGATTGTTTGGGTGGTGTCGCTAGCGAAGTAGGCCGCCCAACTGCCGGTGTCCACGGGCCCCAAAGCGGTAGCGCCCGCTGGAGAATCATTCTCGTTTCCCTGCACGCCGTAAAAGTTCCCGTCGAAGCCGCCATAGGTAGCGCCGCCGACCGTCCAATCCGTGAAGTTCCCATCTTCAAAACCGCAATTCGAGATCAGGTTCCCAGTGACCGTGGAGCACGCGATTCCGTCGGCTCGCGCGCCGGCCGCGCCTGCCAGCAGGATGGCCATCGCAATACAAGCCGGGCCGAACGGGCGCACAGTCCATGCGAAGAGCCGCGGGCCTCCGCACGGAGGCGCCCGCAGTGTCCAATGTGTTCGGTGTTCCACGCCCACTTATTGTCGGCTCCCTCAGGTAAGCAGTATCCCCGACGACTCTCTGCCTTACTTTCTTGTCCATCGATTCTACACCGAACTACTGGCGGTAAATCCCTATTTCTTACCTGGTAAGTACCAAAACCTATGGGTTACTTGTGTGAAACAGCACAGTCAGATTCGACGGTTCATCGTTGCAGCGGATCTTCCACCCACGGCGGAGTCGCATCGATCAGCCGGCCCAGCTCGGGCTCCAGCGCTTCCATGGCGCACTTCATCTCCCAGGCGATCTGGCGATAGCTGAAATGGCCCTTCACGCCGCTGCGTAGGCGGGAGATGTATTCGGCTTCGGCAAAATCCATTTTGAAGAGGAAACGCGAGCGGGCGCCAAATGGCAGCAGGTAATGCGCGCCGGGCGCGGGCAGGCTCCGCATGGTGGCGAACGCCGACGACATAGCGCTTTCGTAAGTTTCCGATGCGCCGGCTTCGGCGACCAGGGCCGGCGTCTCGTGGCCGAGTGCGCCCGAGTATTCCTGGCGAAACTTCTGGCAGCGGCGATGGCGTTGCAGGTCGCGGTATGCGCCAATATCGATAACGAAGTCGTAGGCGTAGAGCCCGCCGCGGAAGCCGCCCAGAATCTCGTCGCGGCGGCCACGGGACTGCGTCGCCACATCGATCGCTTCGGCACGGCGGCCCGCGCTCCAGCCGCACGCCATCTCGTAAAGCTCGCGGAATGGGCGATCGGTGACGGGATAGAGCAGCGTCGCGGCGATGTCGGCGGCCACATGCGCCGGGCGCAGCAGATCGACGCGCGGCGGTTCTCCGGTTAGCGCGCGCGCCGGCAAGTTTTGCGTGGCCCACTGGCGCAGGTCGTTACGCGAGCGGATGGCGTGCTCGTCCGGTTCGGCATGACGCGCCAGCGTGGGCGCCAGCGGCTCGGCGGCGGCGTTTTCATCCCAACGGCAATCGGGCTCGCGCGCGCAGGCTGCGGCGATTTCTTCGCCCAAGCTCCGCAACTCGCCGTATTCGGAAGCCTTCAGCCGCCGGATTTGTTTTTCCACCGTGCGGATGCTGGCCACCTGGCCGACATTGGTCGGCACGCCCCAGAACAGCAGGTAGCGCGCCACGTCGAACGCGCGCGCCGCCAGATTGCGGCGGTAGGCTTCGGGCTTCATGTCGTCCGGTCGCGGCAGGCGCGCCGAGAGGCAATCGAAGGCCAGCCGGTTCACTTCCTGGTAGGCAGCCAGCAGCGCCGCGCCGGCCGCCTGGTAGCGTGCGGCGTCGGCGTCTTCCAGCTCCGGCGGCGTGATGAAACCGGAGCTCGAAAAATCCTGGTAGCGCGACGACTTGGCCTGGCCGTCCCACAGCGGCTCGGCTTCGATTTCGGTCGCGGCCAGCTCGGAAACGCCTTCGAAGCACACCACGGCATGGCCGAGGTCGGCAATCGAAGCGTGGCCGTACTGGAAGTAAAAACTTTCCAGGAACTTTTCCGAATTGTGCGTGCGTACCCATTCAATAGAGTCGCGAATCGAATCCGGCGACCGGCTGTAGCGAGCCAGCGCGAATGCCGACTTTTCCGGCGGCATGGGAGCCACGGTGATGACGCGTTGGAAGTCTGTCAAGACGTTATGATAGCGGGGAATGCGCATACGAATCCAACCTACCCACCCGAATGCGGTGCTGCCCGAATACGTCCACGGTCCGGAGGAAGACGCCGGTATGGATTTGCGCGCGGTGGAAGACACCGTGCTGGAGCCGGGCGTGCCCCGGCTGGTCCCGACCGGCCTCACCATCGCGCTGCCTCCCGGATGCGAGGCGCAGGTGCGTCCGCGCAGCGGGCTGGCGCTGCGCCATTCGATCGCCATGCCGAACGCGCCGGGTACTATCGACCCTGGCTATCGCGGCGAGATCCGCGTCATACTGTTGAACCTGGGCCGCGAGCCGTACACCGTGCGCGCCGGCGACCGCATCGCGCAGATGATCGTGGCGCGCTACGAAGCGGTGGAGTGGGATGCCGGGGAACTGCCGGACTCGACCCGCGGAGCGGGAGGATTTGGATCTTCCGGGCGATAGGCAGCATCGAGAAAGCGCGCCATCAAGCGGGCGTGAGCAAGTTGAAACCTGCCCCACCTGTGCGATTGCTATAGTAAAAAGACCCCCGGACATGCCATGCGATTCCTGCCATTGATTCTGAGAAACTCCTGGCGCAACCGGCGACGCACGCTGCTCACCATCGCGAGCATTGGCGTTTCCATGTGCCTGCTCGGCGTCATGATCGCCATGTATAGTGCATTCTGGCTTTCCAAACCGCGGGACAATCAGGCACTGCGGCTGGTGGTGCGCAACCGCGTCTCGCTGGCGGTGTTTCTGCCGCTGGCCTACCAGCAGCAAATCGAGAAGATCCCCGGCGTGCGCGAGGTGATGGTGGACACCTGGTTTGGCGGTGTCTACAAGGACGCGCGGGAGGCGCGCAACAATTTTCCGCGCTTCTCGGTGGAACCGGGGAAGCTGTTTACCCTGTTTCCGGAATGGAGCATTCCAGAGGACCAGAAGCAGGCTTTCATCCACGAGCGCACGGCGTGCGTGATTGGCCGCGACCTGGCCAACACATTTGGTTTTCATCTGGGCGACCGCATCCCGTTGCAAGGCGATATCTTCCCCGGCAATTTCGAGTTTACGGTGCGCGGCATTTTCGACGCCGCCTCCAACAGCGACGTGATGTACTTCAACAAGGAGTACATCGACCAGGCGTTGCCCGAACGGCGCCGCGGTTTCGTAGACACCTTTTATGTTCTGATCGACGACCCGCAGCATTCGTCGCGCATCGCCGAGGCGATCGACGCCGAGTTCCGCAATTCGACCGGGGCGACCAAGACCGAATCCGAGCAGGCCTTCGTGGTGGGCTTCCTCTCGATGCTGGGCAATGTGCGCATGTTTCTGGTTTGGATTTCCGCGGCGGTGATGTTCACGATTCTGCTGGTCTCCGCCAATACGATGGCGATGTCGGTGCGCGAGCGTGTGCGGGAAGTGGGAGTGCTGAAGACGCTCGGCTTCACGCCAGGCACGATTCTCGGGCTGATTCTGGGCGAGGCGGCGGCGATTTCGGTGGCCGGCGGCGCCATTGGCTACCTGATTTCCACGTTGCTCCTGAAGGGTGTGCAGCGCAGCCCGATGGGCGGTTTCCTGCCCGCGCTGCGGGTGGTGGACCCACTGATTGCCGCGGTGTGTATCGCGCTGGCCGTGTCAATCGGGCTGGTCAGCTCGCTGGTTCCCGCGTTGGGGGCGTCGCGCGCGCCGATTGTCGAAGCTCTGCGGAGCACGGACTGACGCCAATGGCTATTCCTCTCTCTTACAATCTGCGCAACCTGGTGGTTCGCCGCACCACCACGCTGATGACCGCGCTGGGCATCGCGCTCACCGTGGCCGTGCTGCTGGCCGTGCTGGCGCTGGTGGACGGGTTGCATGTGACGCTGGCAACTTCGGGCGACCCGCGCCACGTTCTGGTGATGCGCAAGGGCGGCACGTCCGAGCTGACCAGTCTGGTGACGCGCGCGCAGTTTCAGGATCTCAAGTTCCATTCGGGGATCGCGACCGGCAGCGATGGGCAGCCATTGGCCTCGCTCGAGCTGATCACTCTCATCAGTCTGCAAGCCGAAGGCAGCGGCACCGGCGACAACGTCACCATACGCGGCGTGATGCCGGCCGGCATCGCCATGCGGCACAACGTGAAACTGGTCGCCGGCCGCTGGTTCCGCCAGGGTGTCAACGAAGCCGTGGTGGGCAAGAGTCTGTCGGATCAGTACCCAGCGGCGCGGATCGGCAAGAAGCTGCGGATGGGCCGCAGCGATTGGCAAATCGTCGGTGTGATGGACGCCGCCGGCGGCGCGCAGGCGAGCGAAATCTGGGGCGACGTAAACCAGGTGGCCGCCGACTGGAATCGCAGCCTATATATGAGCTCGGCGCTGGTGGAGGCGCCCGACGCGGCTACCGCCAAGGCGCTGGTGAATTCGATCGGCGACGATACGCGCCTGGATCTGGGTGCGGAATTGGAAACGGATTATTTCGCCCGGCAAACCCAATCGGCCGAGCCGATCGAATACACCGGCATCTTCGTCGCCATCATCATGGCGATCGGTAGCTCCTTCGCCGCGATGAATACAATGTACGCCGCCGTGGCGCGGCGGTCGCGCGAGATCGGGACTTTGCGCGTGCTGGGCTTCTCGAAGCTCAGCATTTTGACCAGCTTCTGGCTGGAATCGGTGCTGCTGGCCGGGTTGGGCGGCGTGATCGGCTGCCTGTTGGTGTTGCCGCTGAATGGCGTCACCACCGAAGTCGGCGCCAACTTTTCGCAATTGGCTTTCGCGTTTCACGTCACGCCGGAGAGCATGGTGGCGGGAGTCGTTTTTGCGATTGCGCTGGGCAGTGTGGGTGGACTGTTCCCGGCCGCGGCGGCTGCAAGAAAGGAGATTCTTTCCGCGCTGCGGGAAATCTAATCGAATATGGATGCGGAACTGAAAAGTTTGCGGATCGATCGCAACCAGCGCAACTCCGGCCAGCCGTCGAGCCTGGCCAAGGGCTGGATCATCGTCGGATTCTTGGTCGTTTTACTTCTTGGGGGAGTGTGGTTCGTTTTCTTCTCGGATAAGCTCGATGCGTCGCCGGTGGTGGACGTGCAGCGGGTCCACAGCATCAGCGCGGCCAGCGCGCCGGAGGGAGTCGTGCTTAACGCGGCCGGCTACATCGTGGCGGCGCACCGCATCGAAGTGGCCGCCAAGGTAATCGGCAAGGTGAAATGGATCGGCGTCGACAAGGGCGACCGCGTACAAGAAGGCCAAGTGATCGTGCGCCTGGAAGACGACGAATACCAGGCGCAATTGCAGCAGGCCAGGGGGCAACTGGCCAATCTCGAAGCCAAGCTGGCCGAGGCGCTGCACGGCTCGCGCCCGGAAGAAGTGGCGCAGGCACAAGCCAATCTGGAGTCGGCCAAGGCCGATCTGGACGATGCCAAGCTGAGCGTGGACCGCGCCTTGAAGCTGCGCAAGGAAGGGTTGACGCCGCAGCAATCCGTGGATGACGCGCAGACCCGCTACGATGGCGCCGTGCACCGCGTGAACTCGGTGCAGAAAACGCTCGAGCTGGTCAAGCTAGGGCCGCGCCAAGAGGAAATCGATTCGCTCCGTGGGCAAGTCGAGCAGGCCAAAGGCGCGGTGGCCTACGCCGAGACCACGCTCGCCAACACCATCATCCGCGCGCCGGTCACCGGTACGATTCTCGAACGCGAAGTCGAAAAGGGCGAGTTCGTCACCACCAGCTTCGTGGGCGACCGCGGCGCCAAGGGCTACGTGGTTTCGCTGGCCGATTTGAACGACCTGGAAGTGGAATTGGATATCGCGCAGAACGATTTCGCCAAACTGCACGCGGGCCAGCATGGGACCGTCACCACCGACGCCTTCCCGGACCGCAAGTACGACGGCTTCATCAAGGAGATTTCGCCGGAGGCCAACCGCCAGAAAGCCACCGTGCAGATTAAGGTCAAAGTTGTCAAGCCGGACGAGTTTCTGCGCCCGGAAATGAACGCGAGTGTGGCGTTTCTATCCGAAGCCAAGCCGGCGGGTGCGTCCAGCGCGGCCGCTAAGCCGGTGGTGATGGTTCCCGCGGCGGCCATCCGCGACAACGCGGTTTTCGTGTTGTTGGATGGCAAAGCCGTGCGGAAGCCGGTGAAGGTCGGTGCGGTCTCGAGCGGCGGCGTGCGCATCGAAGATGGCCTGATCGGCGGCGAAGACCTCATCGCCAATCCACCAGCCAATTTGAAGGACGGCGAGAAAGTGCGTCGAAAAGCGTGACCGGCGAACCGCGCAGAAAAGTGGGGCGGGCGCTTTCGCCGGCCAACCCGAGCTAACCATGAGCGAACCAATCATCGAAACCAGCAGCCTGACCAAGGAATTCCTGCGCGACGAGTTTCACGTGGTGGCGCTGAAGGACGTTACCCTTCGGATTCCTCAAGGCGAATTCGTGACTCTGATGGGGCCGTCGGGCTCGGGCAAGTCCACCTTGCTGCACTTGATCGCCGCCATGGACCGGCCCACCAGCGGCGACATCCGTGTGCTGGGCCACAACCTGCGCGAGTTGAACGACCGCGAAATCGCCCACTGGCGCAACGAGCACGTAGGATTCATCTTTCAGCAGTTCAATCTCATCCCCGTTCTGACCGCGCTCGAAAACGTCGAGTTGCCGCTCATGCTCACGCACCTCAAGAAGGCCGAGCGGGCCGAGCACGCCGCCACTGCGCTCAAGCTGGTGGGGCTGGGCGACCGCCTGCGCCACTTCCCGCGCCAGCTATCCGGCGGCCAGGAGCAGCGCGTGGCCATGGCACGCGCCATCGTCACCGACCCGGCCCTCATCCTCGCCGATGAGCCGACCGGCAACCTCGATGCCGCCTCCGCGCAGGAGGTGCTGACCATCCTTTCGAAGCTCAACAAGGAGTTCGGCAAAACCATTGTGATGGTCACCCACGACCCGCACGCCGCCCAATTCGCTACCTGCGTCCATCACCTGGAAAAAGGTGAGCTGATGCCCGACGCGGCATAGGCCGGGCTATTATGCAACGGTGGCAAGTCCCTTCTTGTCGACCAGCGATAGCAGCTTGAGCGAAGCCCCGGAGGGGTGCTTCTCGCCACGCTCCCACTTGCTGACCAGGCTGCTGGTGACGTTCAGGTAGCTGGCGAAGACGGTCTGGCTGACGCGTTCTCGCTCCCGGATCGCCCGGATTTCGCCCGGCTTCAATGGCCGGATCTGCGTAAGGCAGGCATCGTCGAAACGCCGCATCGTCTGTTTGTCGATCGCCCCAAAATCGCGCAGGGCCTCCATAGTCTCATGGATGGCCGCCATCGCATCGCTCCGATACTTCTTGCTCATTCGCCTTTCACCTCCACAAGATCGCCGCGTTCTACCAGTTCCGCGAGTTGCTTCTCCGTCAACGCCAGGACGTGTTTCGCGGCTTCTTTGAATTGCCGCTCTTCCTCGTCATCGATGTTCGCCCGCCTGCTTTTGGCGAAGCCGTACACGAAGATTGCCTTGACTCCGCGCCGGAAAAAGACGATGGTCCGGTAGCCCGTCGATCGCCCCCGACCGGGTCGGGCAATCCGCTGCTTGATGACCCCACCGCCCAGATCGGCGTCGACCTGGCCTTCTTCGGCCCGAGCGACAGCCTCGCGCAGCTACGCATCCACAATCCGTTCCTTCCTGAGGAAGCGTTGGAACCATCTGGACTTGAAGATCCGCACAGTGCTTCTGAGTTTCATTCTATAGTACCTGGTGCCATAGTTCAAGTGAGGATTCGGGCAGCGCGGGCGTCTCCTTCGTGCTATTGTGAACCTTCTCGGCGGCGATTAGCCTCCAAGACGAACGGCCCTTGACAAAGACCGCATTCTGCGTAATCCTGATAGAGATTGGGATCATATAGCCATCTCGAAGATGTGGCAGCCGCCGACCTACTGCGGTGGGCGATCCAAACGTTCGAGGAACGTTTCGGCATCGCCGCCAGCTTTCAGAAGGGCGGCATGGTGCTCCTGGACTTGGCGTGGCACACCGGACTGCCGTTTCGTGTCTTCACGCTGGACACCGGACGGCTGCCGGCGGAAACGCACTCGATGATCGAGACCGTGCGGCGGCGGTACGGCATTACTGTGGAAGTGGTGATGCCGGACCCGGCGGAAGTTTCCTCGATGGTATCCGAGCATGGGCTCGACCTGTTTCGCGACAGCGCCGAGTTGCGGCAATTGTGCTGCAATGTACGCAAGGTCCGCCCGTTCGAGCGCAAGCTTTGCGAGTTCGACGCTTGGGCGACCGGTCTGCGGCGGCGGCAGGGCCGGACGCGCGCGGCGGTGCCAAAGGTGGCGGAGGACGCCGGCCGGCTCAAGCTGGCGCCGATCGCGGATTGGAGCCCGCAGCAGGTGGAAGCCTACACGATTGAGCACGAGGTTCCGGTGCATCCGCTGTACGCGCAGGGCTACACCAGCATCGGCTGCGCGCCTTGCACGCGGGCCATCAGTGAAGGCGAGGACGAACGCGCCGGCCGCTGGTGGTGGGAAGAGAACACGAAGAAGGAATGCGGCATCCACTTCGCGCCGGATTGCTCGGACGGCGCGTACATTTGAGCGTGCCGCGCCAGCACGCCGGCTCTGGAGAAACAATGCACAAGGGCTTCACGCTATGGTTCACTGGCATGTCCGGGGCGGGGAAGAGCACGATCGCCGGGTTGATCGAGAACCGCCTGCGCGCGCAGGGGGCCAAGGTTGAGGTGCTCGATGGCGACGAGGTCCGCACGCATCTTTCCAAAGGGCTTGGTTTCAGCAAGCAGGACCGCGACGAGAACATACGCCGCATCGGCTACGTGTGCGAGTTGCTCTCGCGCAACGGCGTGATCGCCGTCGCCGCCGCCATTTCGCCCTATCGCGCGGTGCGCGAGGAAGTGCGTGCGCGCATCCCCAACTTCGTCGAAGTGTACGTGGAATGTCCGGTCGAAACCCTCGCCGCGCGCGATGTCAAGGGCCTCTACAAGCAGGCGCTCGCGGGGGAGATCGCGCAATTCACCGGCATCTCCGATCCATACGAGCCGCCGCTGCAGCCCGAGGTGACGGTAAACTCGTCCGGACAAACCCCCCAAGAAAGTGCCGACCTGATCTGGGCTACACTGGAACATCTGGGTCTAATCCGTTTTGATCGATCTGCACTCGCACACCAATGAATCCGACGGCAGTCTGGCGCCGTCGCAGTTGATCGAAGATGCGGCGCGCGGCGGCGTGACCGTACTGGCGATCACCGACCACGATACGCTGTCGGGCTACGACCTGGCGCTGCCCGTGGCGCGGGCGGCGGGCCTCGATCTGGTCTGTGGCATCGAGCTGTCCACCAAGCTGCGCGGCCGATCCACCCATCTACTCGGCTATTTCCCCGCCGGCGGACCGCTCGAGGAGTTTCGCCAATGGGTGCGCGGGCAGCAGCAGGCGCGCAAGGATCGCAATATCCGCCTGGTGGCGCGGTTGCGGGAACTCGGCTTCGACATCACGCTCGAGGAAGCCGAAGCGCGCGGTCGCGGCATGACCGGCCGGCCGCACTTCGCCGCGATCATGCTCGAAAAGGGTTACGTGCGCGACTACCGGCAGGCATTCGACGACTACCTCGACGAATCCGCGAAAGGGTATGTCTACCGCCAGGAGCCGGCCTTTGCCGAAGGCGTTGCGGTGGTGCGCAAGGCGGGTGGAATCGCCTCCCTGGCCCACCCGACGCGTGTGCATGGCGACGTGGCGGAGATGATGCCCGAACTCTGCGCCGCCGGATTGAACGCCATCGAAGCCTATCACAGCGATCACAGCCCGGAAGAAACCGCACACTTCGTGGAACTCGCCCGCCGCTACGGCTTGCTGGTTACCGGCGGATCGGATTTCCACGGCGAAGCGATCAAGCCGGGCGTGAGGCTAGGCACCGGCTACCAGGGCAACCTGTGCGTGCCACCCGATGTGATGGTCCACCTGCGCAACGGCGCCGCCGTGGTTGCCGAAGGCGGACGCTGAAGCTTGTCAAGGCAAAGTAGAAATGTCCTGTTCCCGGCAAAGTAGAAATGTCCTGTTTTGAGAGGTCGGCTGGAGGGGCGGGGTTAAAGTGGATTCGATGTTCCGGGGGAGTCGCGCTCCCTGGGGC
>Ga0074045_10001613_pt1 | contig 21583 bp, 17 predicted proteins | sample BogForMeECP23OM2_FD_94442 | JGI IMG/M metagenome (GOLD analysis project Ga0074045, IMG submission 94442) | Bog forest soil microbial communities from Calvert Island, British Columbia, Canada - Bog Forest MetaG ECP23OM2 | ecosystem: Environmental > Terrestrial > Soil > Wetlands ... | reverse complement strand
GGCCGGAAGGATCTCGTGCGAACCGTGGCACGAGGCACAGGTCGCCATGCTCGAGTAACCGAGCGCCGTGACCTGGCCGTGGAAGGTGTCGCGATACGTCGACAGGTACTCGGAATGACAATTGCCGCATTCGTTGACCAGTCCGGTCCGGAAGCTCGGCTGGTCGTGCTGGCTGATCTGGTGCGCGGTGTGGCAGTCGCTGCAGACCGGCGCGCCCAGGTCGCCATCCTGCCACATCTGCCCATGGATGCTGGTGGCGTATTGCGCGCGCTCCTGCTTGTGACAGCTGCCGCAGGTGTCCGGAATCTTGGCGCGGCTGGTTCTGCTTGCCGGGTCGGACTTAGGCAGGATCGCGTGCGCGCTGTGGCAGTTGGTGCAGGTCGGCGCCGAAGCTGCCGCGGCCCCGCCCAGCGCGCGGCCATGGATGCTGTCGTGGAACATGCTGACGATATTGCCGCCCGGAAGGTTCTCCTTCTGCACCATCGCCGCGTTGCCGTGGCACTGTCCGCAGGTCGCCTCGAGGTTGGCGTGATTGGTGCGCGACGCCGGATCCTTGCTGCGCCGGATGTCGTGCAGGCCATGACAGTCGGTGCAGGTTGCCGCGGCGGTGTTGCCGCCCTGGCGGGCCTTGCCGTGAACGGTCGCGCCGTACTCCTTGACCTGCGTGGCATGGCAGTTGCCGCAGTCCACGGGCTTGAGCTTTTCCGGGTGCGGCAGCTTCTGAGGCGACACGTCGGTATGGCATGAGGTGCACTGCAGCTGCATCTCGCCGTGCACGGACTGGGCGAAGGTCGCGGCGTCGACGAAAATCGACCGGCCATCGGCGCGCTTGGCTTCCTTGTCGCCGTGGCAGGCGAGGCAGGTGTCGTTGACGTCGGGCGCCGTCGCCGCGCGGGCAGGAGCCGCGCTCGACGGGAGGCTGGCCATGGCGCAGAGCGCCAACAGCGCTGAAAGGACCCATGGCACGAAGCGGCGCGCGCGGCGCCGTCCCGCGCTAGTCCCTGGAGCCGTCATTTGATGCCGCGCTCCCGTGCGGCAATCTCGCCGAGCGTGGTTCATCATCGTTTGCCGCCGTCGATCCCCTCGATGCGCCGATAGCCACGGCACGATGCGCATCCCGCGATTGCGAGATGGGCGTTGAATACAGGTTGTCACCTTACGACAGCGCGGCGGCAAGCACTTGACCTAGGTCAAAGCGCCGTCTCTTTGCCCCCTCGCATGGCTGCCGTCCCGAATATCGATTGCGGGCAATTGCTTTTCTTCGCAAACCGTGATGCAGATCAAGGAATGGGCAGTTTGAAGCTGTGCTGGCGAAGCGGCGTGGGTAGAATCATCGCCACATGAATGCGAATGCGCTCCGGCGTCGCGACGACAACCGCCTTCGGCGGCAGCGGCATGAAGGCTTGGTCTGGGCGGCGCGGAGGGAACGGCAATGAGTCAATCGGTTTTCGAGATCGTGGCGCGCGAGGATTTCTCCGACGTCACCTATCTGCTCGAGATCCGGCACCCGCTGATGGCCCGGGCGGCACGCGCCGGCCAGTTCGTGATCGTCATGTCCCACGAGCACGGCGAGCGCATACCGCTCACCATCGCCGACTTCGACCGCGACAAGGGAACCATTACGCTGGTCATCCAGGCGGTCGGCAAGACAACCAAGGAAATGCAGCAGCGCTGCCACGTCGGCAGCACGCTGCACGCCGTCGTCGGGCCGATGGGCATACCGAGCCCGGTGAGCGGCGCGAAGAAGGTGCTCTGCGTCGGTGGCGGGCTGGGCGTGGCGCCGATCTACCCCCAGGCGCGCGCCTTCAAGGAGAATGGCGCCTACGTCATTGGCGTGCTCGGCTTCCGCAGCAAGGAGCTGATGTTCTGGACCGACAGGTTCAACGCCTGTTGCGACGAGCTCATCGTGTGCACCGACGACGGCTCCTCCGGCATCAAGGGCCTGGTCACCGAGGGCATCAGGCGCGCCATCGAGAAGCATCCGGACATCGACGAATGCGTGGCCATCGGCCCGCCGGTGATGATGCGCGGCTGCGCCGAGGCGACCCGCCCGCACAAGATCAAGACTGTCGTGAGCCTGAACCCGCTGATGGTCGACGGCACGGGAATGTGCGGCGGGTGCCGGGTCAAGATCGGCAGCGAAGTGAAGTTCGCCTGCGTCGACGGTCCGGATTTCGACGGCCACCTGGTCGATTTCGACGACCTGATCTCCAGGTTGAGGCGCTTCACGGCGGAGGAAAAGGCGGCGCGCGAGCGCTGGTCGGAAACCTGCCGGATGAGAAGCGAGACGACCCTGGGCGCGTTGGCCGCGCAGTCCTCGGCACGCACCGGCGGGGCTTCCTCGGAGCTGCTCGAGCTGCCCGATCCGTTCGACGACGCCCGGGGAGGCTAAGTGGCCAAGAAGCGCACCATACGCACCATACCCCAGGAGCGCACGCCGGTTCGCGAGCAGCCGCCTGGAGAGCGGGTCAAGAACTTCCAGGAAGTATCCCTCGGTTACGGGTTGGAGGAGGCGCTCGTCGAATCGGAGCGCTGCCTGCTCTGCCCCGACCAGCCGTGCGTGCGCGGCTGCCCGGTGGGCATCGACATTCCCGGCTTCATCGAGAAGCTCGGGCAGAAGGACTTCCGCGGCGCCTACGATGTGATCGCCGCCACTAATCTGCTGCCCGCGGTGTGCGGCCGGGTGTGCCCGCAGGAAAACCAGTGCGAGGGCGTGTGCACGGTCGGCCAGACGCTTAAGCCGGTGGCGATCGGCCGCCTCGAGCGTTTCGTGGGCGACCGCGCCATCGCCGAAGGCTGGAGCAATCTGCCCTACATCGAGCGCAATGACTTCCGGGTCGGCATCGTCGGCTCGGGTCCGGCGGGGATGGCTTGCGCCGCCGACATGGCCAAGGCCGGCTGCGACGTGACGGTGTTCGAGGCGTTTCACCAGCCCGGCGGGGTGCTCAAGTACGGCATCCCCGATTTTCGTCTTCCCAACGAGGTGATCGACGCCGAGATCCGCAACCTCTACAAGCTTGGCGTCAAATTCGAATGCAACACGCTGGTCGGGCGGTTGTTCACCATCGAGCAGATGCTCGATGAGATGGGATTCCACGCGCTGTTCATCGGCACCGGAGCCGGGTATCCGGCCATGCTCGGCATTCCCGGCGACGCGCTCAACGGCGTGCTCTCGGCCAACGAGCTGCTCACGCGCTGCAACCTGATGCGGGCCAAGGAATTCCCGAACTACGACACGCCGCTCCCGCTCGGGCAGCGGGTGGCCGTGGTCGGTGCCGGCAACACGGCGATGGACGCGATGCGGGTCTGCCTGCGCCTGGGTGCCGAGAAGGTGTACTGCGTCTACCGGCGCAGTCGCACCGAGTGCCCGGCACGCGGCGAAGAAGTCCACCACGCCGAGGAGGAAGGTGTCGACTTCCGCTGGCTCACCAATCCGATCGAAGTCCTGAACGACGGCAAGGGCGGCGTGCGCGCCATGCGCTGCATGCGCATGGAGCTGGGCGAGCCCGATGCATCCGGCCGCCGGCGCCCGGTCGCGATCGCCGGCAGCGAGCACGAGCTGGAGGTCGATCTGGTCGTGTTCGCGATCGGAACCAACGCCAACCCGATCATGGGCCAGACCTCGAAGCTCAAGCTCAACGCCCGCGGCTACATCGACACCGATGCCGATCTCGCCACCTCGGTCGCCGGCGTGTTCGCCGGCGGCGACATCGTCACCGGCGCGGCCACGGTGATCGAGGCGATGGGTGCGGGTCGCAAGGCCGCGCGCAGCATGAAAGCCTACCTGGGACTGCGCGATGCGGACACGCCGTACCGGGGCGACACCTCCGACCTCCCGGCGCGATGCTTCGGCATCGACGTCCGGGAGCGAAATTTCGCGCGCATCCGCGTCGCCTAGCCGGTACAACCCTAGACAGCCAAGAGCCATCACCATGACCGAAATCACCCTTGCCAAACCCGTGGCCAGGCAACCGCGCCAGGGGCGCGCGACGCCGGGAAAGAAAGCCGCGGTCACGCTCAAGGAGCACGTGGTCGAGATCATCAGCGACTCCGGCGAGGGGGCGCAGCGTTGCGGCCAGGCGCTCGGGGCCATCGCCGCGCGCATGGGCAACGGCGTGTGGACGGTGGAAATCATTCCGGCGGAAATCCGTCCGCCGGCACGTAGCGTCGCCGGCGCGAGCGGCAACCGCATCCGCCTGGGCACGCGCCAGGTGACCAACGGTGGCGACGAGACCGACCTGGTGGTGGCCTTCAACGAGCAGGTCCTGCTCGGCCGGGTCCGGGCCGGCGAGCTCAAGCCAGGCTGCATCATCCTGCTGGAGAGCATGTGGCGCGACGACGCCGACCCGAAGGTCGCCGATTCCTATACCGAAACCTATGAGCGGCTTGTCGCCTCCGGCTACAACGTCTACGAGGTGCCGATGGAGCGGGAGTGCCGGGCCGTCGCCGTCGACGCGCGCCGCGGCAAGAACATGTTCGCGCTGGGCATGCTGTGCAGCATCTACAGCCTCGAGTTGCAGCTGGCCCGCGAGCAGATCGCGCTCACCTTCGGCAAGAAGGCCGCCGCGGTGGTCAAGACCAACGTGACCCTGCTCGACGCGGGGTACGCCTGGGCCGAAGGCAACCTCGATTTCAAGTATTCGATTCCGGCCGTGCAGGCCTCCGAGCCGCAGATCGTCGTCAACGGCAACACGGCGCTCGCCCTGGGCGTGCTTGCTTCGGGCATGGAAATCTGCGCCATGTATCCGATCACTCCGGCGACGTCGGCGTCGCATTACCTGTCCGACGTGTTCGAGAAGGTGGGCGGCGTGGTGCACCAGGCCGAGGACGAGATCGCCGCCTGCGCCTTCGCCATCGGTGCCTCGTACGCCAGCAAGTGCACGGTGACGATCACCTCGGGACCCGGGTATTCGCTCAAGCAGGAGGCCATCGGGCTAGCGGTGATGGCGGAGATACCCCTGGTGGTGGTCAACGTGCAGCGCGGCGGCCCGTCGACCGGGCAGCCGACCAAGGCAGAGCAGGGCGACCTCTTCACCGCGATGTTCGGCAGCCACGGCGACGCGCCGAAGGTCGTGCTGGCGGCGGCGACCATCGAGGATTGCTTCTACTCGATCATCACCGCGCGCAGGATCGCCGAAACGTTCAACATGGTCGTGGTCGTGCTCTCCGACGCCAATCTGGCGACATCGCAGACGCCATTCCCACGCCCGCAGTTCAGCGACGCCTGGGTCGCGCCGCCAATCGACCAGAGCCCGATCCCCCCGGGCGCCAAGCCATACGACTGGGATGAACAAACCGGCCTCGCGCGCCGCTTCATTCCGGGCCAGGCCAACGGCATGCACACGGTTACCGGGCTGGCTCACGACCGCCTAAGCCACGTCGCCTACGATTCGGAAAGCAACGAGCAGGGGCTGCGCGCGCGCAGCCTCAAGCTCGCGGCGCTGGCCAGGACGCTGACCGCGCCGCCCTTGTTCGGCGCCGACGAGGGCGACCTGCTTATCATCGGCTGGGGCAGCACCAAGGGGACCATCGAGGAGGCGGTCGAGCGCGCTCGCGCCGAAGGCGCCAAGGTCGCATCGATGCACCTGCGCTTCCTGCAGCCGCTGCCGCCGGGCATCAAGGAGGCGATGAGCCGCTTCCGCAAGGTCATGACGATCGAAGGCAACTGGAGCGATCGTCCCGAAGAGGAGCTCATCGACGAGACCAATCGCCGCTACTCGGCGCTGGCGATGCTGCTGCGTGCGCGCTATCTGGTCGATGTCGACTGCTGGAGCCAGGTGCGCGGAGCGCCGATCAAGCCCGCGACCTTGTGCCAGGTCATTCGCGACAAGATAGCCACCCTGGGGCAACCACGATGAGCACCGCAACCACCGAGTGCATGATCAGGCTCTACGAGGAGCGCCACCAGCTCGAGGACTATCAGAGCGGCGTGCCGCGCTGGTGCAGCGGCTGCGGCGACAACGCCATTCTGGCCGCGGTGCAGCGCCTTTGCCGCGACGAGCAGCTGCGCCCGGAGAAGACCGTCTTCGTGTCCGGGATCGGCTGCTCGAGCCGCTTCCCGCACTACATGAAGACCTACGGCTTCCACGGTATCCATGGCCGGGCGCTGCCGATCGCGGAAGGCGTGCGCATGGCGCGGCCGGATCTGCACGTGTTCGTCAACACCGGGGATGGCGACTGCTGCAGCATCGGCGCCGCGCACTGGATTCACGCCCTGCGCTACAACATGAACATCACGGTGTTCCTGCACGACAACCAGATCTACGGCCTGACCAAGATGCAGGCTTCGCCCACCTCGCCCAAGGGCCTGAAGAGCAACACCACCCCGCACGGCGCCTACCTGGACGCGCTCAATCCGCTGACCGTGACCCTCGGCGTGCAGAACGTCTCGTTCGTCGCCCAGACCGTCGACTGGATCCCGGAGATCGTCTACGACGTGGTCAAGGCGGCGTTTCACCACAAGGGCCTGTCGTTCGTGCGCATCGTCCAGCGCTGCCCCGAATGGCTGCCGACGCTGCTCGAACCTTGGCTGCACGACCCGCTGAAGGTCAAGCTGCTGCATCACGAGGCGGGCCTGGCGATCTCTCCGAGCCTGGCCAAGGTGTACAAGAACCAGGAGCGACACGACCCGGCCGATCTCGACCGGGCGCGCGCGGTCGCCTCGAGCATCGACCCCATTCCGGTCGGCATCCTGTACCGCAACCCGGACGTTCCCTGCTACGAGGATTTGCGCGGTTTCGGCGAATTGCGCAGCACCGCGCGCATCCGGGCGGGGCTCGAAGCCGAGTTCGACAAGTTCACCGTATGGCCGCAGGGATCGCAGGGCACGCCCGGCCACGCGACCTAAAGGCACCAAACATGCTCATGGAAGCCGAACTCCAGTCGCAAGTGGCATTTCATCTGACCGGCAGGCGGCCAGCGGCCGGCCTCGACGCCGTCGACGCGCTGGCGCTGCGGCCGGCGCTGCTCGCCCGCTACCGCGACCTCGCGGCGTTGCGCTACGACTATCCGCTGTTGCTCGTCGAAGACGGCGAACGCGTGCAGGCCCTCTCCGGCGTCTTCGACCGCCTGCTGCAGGGCATCGCCCAAGGCGAGCATGCGGAACGGGTGACCCGGCACGTGCTGCGGCAGGAGCGGCAGCTGCGCAGGCTCCTCGCCGAAGGCGCCACGGGGTCGCTGTCGACTCTCTGGGACGCAGCCGCCGAGCGCCTGGGACTGCACGGCGACGAGGTGCTGCGGGACAGCCTCACCCGGGCCCGGGCAGCCTTGAAGCTCGATGGCCCGCTGCTCGATTGCAACGCGGCCATGCCCGAGACCCTGCTCACCCACGTCTGGCGCGGCGTGCAGAAGGCGAAGGCGGCGCGCTTTCGCGCCACGGTCGGCAGGTTGATCCAGGAGCTCTCCGATATCCTGCGCGCGGACTTCAACCGCTCGGACGCGGGCCGGAGCGCGCAAAACCTCAAGGCCTCGATCGGCGAGCAGCATGCCGAGCTGTTCGATTTTGGCGTCATGTCGCGCCTGCTGACCAAGGCCGAGCCGGAATCGACGCTGCCGGAGGGGCGGCGTGCCCGGCTGCGCGAGCTATTGTCGGTTCTCGAGTCGCAGCGGTTCTATTCGGCGGTGGGGCCTTCGGGCAAGGCCGAGGTGGCATACCCGTTCGTCTACCCGAGCTGCGTCGCTGCGCTCTCGGCCTATGGCGAGCGCTTGCCGCAGTTGCGCTCCGTCGCCCGGGCCATCGCCGTGGCGGAGCTCGAGGTCGCCGGCGAATTCCGCGAGGCGCGCCACAGCGCCCTGTTCGACAATTACGGAGCCGACGGGCTCGACCCGGCCGACGAGGCGCTGTTCCCCGATTACCTGGTCTGCATCAACGCCCGAGAGCTCGACGCGGCCGAGTCCTCGACGCTGACCGAGATCCTGTCCGCCGGACTGCCGATGAAGGTCCTGGTGCAGGCCGACGACATCCTCGACGAATCGACCCTTCCGGGGGCGCACCTGGGATTCGGGTTGAAGAGCCGCCAGCTCGCGCACACGGCGATCGGCTTGAACGACGTGTTCGTGCTGCAATCGGCAAGCTCGAACCTGTTCCAGTTCCGCGAGCCGTTGCGGCGGGGCCTGGCCTACGCGGGTCCGGCGCTGTTCAGCGTCTTTTCCGGCGCCACCGCCACGACCGGCGACCTGCCGGCGTACCTGTGCGCGGCGGCGGCGATGGACTCGCGCGCCTTTCCCGCCTTCACCTACGACCCGTCAGCCGGGCCCGACTGGGCCTCGCGCTTCGATCTTCAGGCGAACCCCGAGGTCGACCGGGACTGGCCGACGCATCGCTATGCCTACGAGGACGAGGCGCACCAGAGGGTCGGCCTGCATCTCGACTTCACGCCCATCGATTTTGTGGCCTGCGATGGCCGCTACGCGCGGCACTTCGCGCGCGTGGCGCGCGCCGATTGGGCGAGCAACATGCAGGGCGTCGGTGAGTATCTCGCCCGGGGCGAGGCCGGGGCGCTGGAAAACGTTCCCTGCCTGCTCATGGTCGGGCCTGATGACTGCCTGCACAAGGTCATCGTCGATGAAAAGCTGCTGCGCGAGGCCCGCCGCTGCCGCGAGATGTGGCACAGCCTGCAGGAGTTAGGCGGCATCCGTAACTCGCACGCCGAGCGCCTGCTCGCCCGCGAGCGCGCCGCCGCCGAACAACGCGCAGAGCCGGCAACCCCGGCTCCGGCCGCGGCGCCGGAGGCGGTCGCAGCGGCAGCCGCGCCTGCTCCGGGTCCGCAGGCCGACGCGCAAGCCTCCTCCGACGAGGCTTACATCGAGACCCCGCGCTGCACCAGCTGCAACGAGTGCACCGGGATCAACCCCAAGATGTTCGCGTACAATGAGAACAAGCAAGCCTATGTCGCCGACGTCAGCGCCGGGACCTACGCGCAGCTCGTCGAGGCCGCCGAAAGCTGCCAGGTGTCGATAATCCACCCCGGCAAGCCGCATAATCCCGACGAGCCGGATCTGCCCGAACTGATGCGGCGCGCGGCAGCATTTCAGTCCTGAGGTAGCCATGCCCGACGCCATCGCCCACTGGCACGCCGAACACGCCAATTTCGCCAAGCTCCTCGACCTGCTGGAGGGCCAGCTCGACCTTTTTCACAAGGGCGAGTCGCCAGACTACGACATGATGCTCGACATCATGTTCTACATGACGCACTACTCCGATGTCCTGCATCATCCCAAGGAAGACCTGGCATTCGCGCGCATCAAGGAGCGCGAGGCGAGCGTCCGGGCGACCGTCGACGAGCTGACCGACCAGCACGCGAGCCTGAAGCAAAGCGGCGAGGCGCTGGTGCATGCCCTGGACGACATCGTCAACGGGTCGATCGCCTCGCGCGACTACGTCGAACTGCCCGGGCGGGCCTACGTGAGCGCCTTGCGCCAGCATATGCAGATGGAGGAGAGCGCGATCCTTCCCCTGGCGGCCAAGCTCCTGCGCGCCCGGGACTGGGCGGCGATCGATACCGCGATACGGCACTTCGAAGACCCTCTGTTCGGGGCCAACGGGGAACAACGCTATGCGGCGCTGCGCCGGCAGATCGCATCCGAAGCCCGGGCGTCGAAGGCCAGCGGGCGCTAGGCGGCGCCGCCGCTAGAGCGGTCGAATCGCCGCACCGGCGTTCAGTGGGCGAGCCCTTCGACCGAGGCCCGGTCGAGCAGCTTCACCACGCGCCCCTCGACCTGCAACAGCCCCTCGCGTTGGAAGCGCGAGAACAGGCGGCTGATCGTTTCGAGCTTCAGGCCCAGGTAGCTGCCGATCTCTTCACGCGTCATGCGCAGTCTGAACTCGCACGACGAATAGCCGCGCAGCTTGTAGCGCTGCGAGAGGTCGAGCAGAAAGACGGCCATGCGCTGTTCGGCGCGCATGGTCCCCAGCAGCAGCATGAGCGCGCGCTCGCGCGCGATCTCGCGCGACAAGAGCCGGTACAGGTTGCGCTGGAAAAGGCTGTTTTGCCTGGCAAGGGCCTCGAGTCTCTCGAAGGGCAGCACGCAGACCTCGGTGTCCTCGAGCGCGATCGCCTGGCAGCCGTGGCTGCCCGTGCCGATGCCCCCGGTGCCAATGATCTCCGCCGACATGTGGTAGCCGGCGACCTGGTCCTGGCCATCCGCGGCCAGCAACACGGTCTTGAACGAGCCGGAACGGATTGCGTAGAGCGAGGTGAAACGATCTCCGGCGCGAAACAGGGTCTCGCCTTTGCGCAGGCGGATCCGGGTGCTCATGAGTGCGTCCATCTGGCGCATCGTCTCCGCGTCCAGGCCCTCGAGCAGGCACAGATCGTGCAGCGTGCACCCGGGACAGGTCGCGCGGAGCGAGGCGACTTCGTGCAGTACGGGCCGGGGGCGGCCCGGCGCGGAGTAGCCAACGCCTTTCTCGCTATGCAGTGCGACGACGGCTGACATTTCGATCTCCCGGTGATTCGATGCGTGGCTCGGTCAGAATGCATTGGCTCACGACCTGCTTGAGCTTCCCGAACTCGGAACTCTTGTCCAGGAAGAACCTCGCTCCAGCCTCCATGCAGACGCGGCGGTACTGCGCGGTCGGATGGTTGGTCAGGACAACAAAGGCGATTTGCGGAGAGGCCGGGTGCACGGCGCGCAAGACGTCCACGCCGGTGCCGCCGATGAGCTGGAAATCGAGGACGACGCAGTCCGGTTTCGTGCGCAGGATTCCGGCCACCGCCTCCTCGGGGGTCGCCGCTTCGCCAACGATGCTCGCGCCCTCGATTTCGGCCAGCAGCTCGACCACGCGGCTGCGAATCGGTGGCGAATCCTCGACCACGAACAGCTTTACAGTGCGACGCGTTTCCATGACCGCAGTATCGGCAACCGTGGCGCGCGCGACCATCGGCGGGGACTGATTGCGGCAGTCGGCGCAATGCCGAAACGCGGGGTAGGGCGACGGCGAGGGCGGGTAGGATTCGTCCTACAGTATGTCGGTTGCGAAATAGACAGGTTCCGCCGTCGTCGAGATTTTCGCGCCGCGCTGGTCACCAGCGGAGATTGACGTTCTTTATCTGCGTGTAGCTAAGAAGTTCGTCGCAACACTCCTCCTGGCCGAGGCCGCTCTGCTTGGCGCCGCCATAAGGCGCACCGAGGTAGCGACCGGTGGAATTGATCCACACGTAGCCAGCCTCGACCCGCTCGGCCGTCTCCATCGCGTGGCTCAGATCGTTGGTGATGATCGCGGCCGTAAGGCCGTACTCAAGGGCGTTGGCCTGCTCGAGCATGGCGTCGACATCGGTCCAGGTCAGCACCGACATCACCGGCCCGAAGATCTCCTCGCGCGCGATGCGCATGGCGTGGGTTACCCGGTCGAAGACGGTCGGGGCAATGAAGAACCCTCGCCGCAGGCTCGGATCAGTCGGCCTGCCGCCGCCGGTGAGCAGTTCGGCGCCCTCGGCCCGCGCCGAATCGATGTAGCCCATGACGCGATCGAACTGTCGCTGGGAGACGATCGGGCCGACCTCGTTATGCTCGAGCCAGGGCAAGCCGACCGGAAGGGCATCGACCAGGCGCACGAGTTCGGCCACCACCTCGTCATGCAGGGAGCTATGGACGAAGATGCGGGAGGTGGAACTGCAGGACTGACCCTGCCGGTTCATATTCATGCCCTGCACGGCGGCGGCGGCGGCCTTCTTCGGGTCCGCGTCGGGGAAGATGAGGATCGGGTTCTTGCCGCCGAGCTCGAGGCTCACCCGCTTCAGTCCCTCTGCCGCGTCGCGGGCAATGGCGCGACCGGTGGGGATCGAGCCGACGAACCCCACGCGACGCACATCCGGATGCCGGACCAGGGCCGAGCCGACCCCCCCGTCGCCGGTGATGATATTGACCACGCCGGGCGGGAAGATGCCATCGCACAGCTCGCCGAGCTTCAGTCCCGATATCGGGGCCTGCTCGGAGCCCTTGATCACCACGCAGTTGCCGGCGGCAAGCGGCGCGGCAGCCTTTTCGGCGCAGAAGCGGAAGGGATGATTGAACGGGTTGATCTTGGCGACGACCCCATAGGGCTGACGGCGGGTGAAGTTGAGGTGGCGCGGACCCTGCGCGAACGTTTCGCCCTTGATCTCGGTAACGAGCCCGGCAAAATAGTGGAGGCTCTCCGCGGTCCACACCATGTCGCCGCGCATGCCGGCGATGGCGTTGCCTGAATCCACCGCATCGATAAGCGCCAGGCTGTCCTTGTGCTCGAGAATGCGCTGGGCGAGAAGTTCGAGGCAGCGGGCGCGCTCCCGGATGGGGGTGCGGCTCCACTCGCCGAAGGCGGCTTTCGCGGCGCGGCAGGCGCGCTCGACATCCGCTTGGCTGGAATCAGGAATTTCGGCGAGTTTCTCGCCCGTGGACGGATTTATCGTGGTGAAGGTCTTGCCCAAGTGCGGCGCGACCCACGCGCCCCCGATATAGAGACCCTTCGGCGCGAAGTCGAGGCTCGGCGGCGCTGTTGCCGGCCGGCCTCCATTCCCGGTGCTCAAGGGACGATCGCCGCTCGAAGCACAGTCCGCGCCGACGCTTGCTTGAACGCGAGGTCGAGCTCGAGTAGCGAGAATCTCGACTCGACGATGTCGTGGAACGGGAACCGGGACCGGTTCGAGCGCACGAAATCGAGAGCCTGTACGAGATGCCGCGGATGGTAGTTATGGACGCCGCGCAGGGTAACCCACTTCTTCACGAGCATATTGGCATCGATCGTGACGTTGGCGTCCGGGTTGACAAGTCCCCCGAGCGTGTAGCGGCCGCCAACACGAAGCATTTGCAGACCTTGCGGGATCACCTCAGGCACGCCGCAGACCTCAATGCAGACGTCCGCGCCGTCGGGGTGACATGCCCGGCGCACCATGGCGACGATAGCGCCTGCGTCATGGCGATCGACGTCAATGACCAGGTCCGCGCCGAATTTTTTCGCCGCCTCAAGCCGCTCGGGAACCGAGTCGAGGCCGATCGCCAATCTGGCGCCACGCGCCTTGGCGAGCGCAAGACCATAAAGGCCGAGTAGTCCCAATCCTTGCACGACCACCGTGTCGCCGAGGGCGATCGCCGAGGCTTCCGTCACCGCAACCATTGTCGCGACGCCGCAATTGAGTGGCGTCGCCTCCTCATCGCTCAACTCGTCCGGCAGCTTCAGAATCCAGGTACCGGGGACGATGTAACAGTATTCGGCAAATCCGCCGAGTAAGTGTGGATCCCGCTCGACGGGATCGTGGCCGTATTTCCGCACGCCGGGGCACTTCTGTGGCATGTCGTGAATTTCACGGTAGTAGCAATCGCCATCGAAGAAGTACTCACTCCAGGTGATGCGGTCACCACGCTGCAGTCGATCGCCGCGCATGTCACGCTCGATGCCAGGTCCGAGCTCCTCGATAATTCCGATGATCTCGTGACCGAGAATTCCCGGGAAAGGATTGGGTCGGCGCCCTTCGTAAGCGTGGATATCCGAGCGACAGATCGTCGACATCTTCACCCGCACCAGCACCTCGCGCGGCTTCACCGGACGCAGCGGATACTCCCTGATAACGAAGGGCGTGTTCGGCGCTTCGCAGACGGCTGCCTTAGCGGTGCGCATCATGCACGCACCTTTGCTGCCGATTCGGGATAGAGCGCCACGTTGCCAGTCAGGGGCTCTCGAGCCCATTGAGGGCGAACTCAAAAATGTGTTGACTCTTGAGCCCTCCCGCCGCGGCGCGCCGCAGATAGGCCTTGTTCAGGGGCCGGTTGAAGATGAATGGCACGCGGCCCTCGGACATGCCCCCGTGCGTACGCAGCCGGTGTCCGGCAAGCCCGGACAGGTCGTGATCAGCCTCGGCCCCCCCGATACAGGTCCCCGCGTCGCTGATAACCACGATATCGCCTTCGCGGTCGAGCGGCAACTCGAATCGCTCCGCCGCGTCCTCCTTTTCGAGAACGGCGTCTATCCCCGGGAGCCCGTCGATGAGTTGCATCACGTCACGACGAGTCGTTCCACCCCGGCAATAGATCCTGACGAAGCCCCCGAGAGCGCCATGGTGTCCAACAAACCGGTCGGTGATCGGGCAGATGACAATCGTCCGGCCGCGACCAAGATTTTCGTCGAGACGATCCTGGAGCCAAATGACGTTGGGCGATCCGTCCGCCTTGGACTTGTCGTTCATGCCATGGTCAGCGGTGAGCGCCACGATCGCACCGAGCGCATCGAGGCGCGCAAACATGCCGTCGAGAGCTTGGTAGAATCGGTCCGCCTCCGGCTCGCCGGGCGCGTATTTGTGCTGGACGTAGTCGGTCAGCGAAAGGTACATCAGATCGAATCGCTGCCGCTCCAGCAGGCGCACGCCGGCCTCGAGCACGAACAGCGACAGCTCCATCGAGTACATATCGGGAAGCGGCATGCCGACGAAGCGCAGCACATCCTCGATTCCGTGCTCATCCTGACGACACTCGTCGGCGCACTGCGAGGAAAAGTTGATGCTGCCGCCGCCCATGGCGAAATCCTTCCCGAGCTGCTCTCGCAGCTTATCCTTCGCTGTTATGCATGCAACCCGCGCGCCACTATGCGAGAAGCGGCCGAGGATGCTGCCCGAGCGCAGCAACTCGGGCCCGGTCATGACGACAGCAGCCCCCGTGTCCGGATCGAGATAGAAATTTCCTGAAATGCCATGCACCGACGCCGGTGCGCCTGTCGCGATCGACATGTTATTGGGGCACGTAAAGCTGGGAATCGTGCCCTGCGCGATCGCGCTAAAGCCGGTGCGCATGAAGCGATCGACGGTCGGGATGATGCGGTCACGCAGGCCACGCTCAAAGTACGCGGGGTCGCCCCCATCGATGCAGATCACGACAACGGGTCGCGTCGGCCACCTATAGGTGACGTTATTGAGCTCTATGGCGGCAGTGGCCATGTCTTCGTGACCGGCGCCCCCGTCGCCTCGGCATTGCCAGAGGGTGAATTACAGAGAATGTCAGCCAAGAATGACAATTCAGTGACACCGCGCTCGGGCTCGGCGGCAACGTTCAGCCCGCCGCCACGGGCGAAACCGGTGACCGCCCCGCGTTCACAAAGATGCAATACGTGAGGAGCATCGTGGAAAGTTGCATGCCGCTAGAGCCCACCGCGGTCCAGCGATCAAAGCAACGGAATGTCACCTTAAGGCGGAGGTCACGATGATGTGGAAGTCATGCTGTACGGGCGCAATTATGGTCGCATTCGCGGCAGCGGTCCTGCCCTCCACGGCCGGCGCCGCGAACGCGAGCGATTGTCCCAACGAGGGCGTTGTTCGGTATGGGGTTGAGCCTTTTGATACTGCTCCGCGTCTGATACCGATCTACGAAAAGATCGCCGAAATGATCAGCGCCAAACTCGGCTGCGAGGTCAAGGTCTTCATTTCCACCAACTACAATGCCGAAATCGAGGCGATGCGGAACGGTAAGCTGGAAATCGCCGAATTCGGCCCCCTCGGTTATGTTCTCGCCCACGAGGTCGCCAAGGCCGAAGCGGTCGCAACCTTTTCCGATGCCCAGGGCAAAGCGGATTCCTATTGGGCCAGCATCGTCGCCTACCCGCAATCCGGCATCAAATCGGTAGCGGATATCCGCGGCCGTTCGTTCGCCTTTTCGGATCCCGCATCCACGTCGGGGCACCTGTTCCCGGCTTACGGCTTGCGCAAGGCCGGTCTCGATCCGGATAAGGATTTGAAGGGCATCTATGCCGGCAGCCACACGGCGTCATTCGAGGCGCTCTACAACCACAAAGTGGATTCGGGCGAGCTGAACAGCGAGCAGCTCGAATCGGCAATTCAACGCGGCCATTACAAGGACGGCGACCTGATTTTTCTCTGGAAATCCGGCCCGATCCCAATCGATCCGACGGCAGTGCGCGGCGATCTTCCCCAGGGATTCAAGCAGCGCCTCATCGTGATTCTTCAGAACATCGATTTGTCGAGTATCCCGGAACAGGACCGGAAAGTCATGGGCGTGCACGGAACCCACTTCGTGCCGCAAACCGACGCGGCATTCGACGACATTCGCGACCTGGTCAAGACGCTTAACATCGACCTGACCAAGCTCAACGGCTAGCCGGTTGACGGGCACGTGGCTGCGATGTTGGAGATTCGACAACTATCGCTTTGTTTCCCCAACGGCAAACGCGCGCTCACCGATCTTGACCTGACGGTCAGGGCTGGCGAGCTCGTTATCGTCCTGGGCGGAAACGGCAGCGGCAAGACTACGCTCTTGCGCTGTATCAATCGGACGCTCACGCCGACTGCGGGCGAGGTGTGGCTCAATGGGTTGAACATTACCCATCTGCACGGAGAAGGGCTCAGGCGCGCAAGGCTGGAGCTGGCAATGATTTCCCAGCACGCAAGCCTGGTAGGGCGCCGCAGTGCCCTGAAAAACGTGGCGACCGGCGCGCTGGGCCGCCATTTCAACGCATGGACTGCGGTTGGCGGCCTCCCCGCGGAGGAGCTGCGCCTGGCTCGAGGCTACCTAGCCCAGGTGGGGCTTTCAGGTCTGGAGCAGCAGCGGGCGGGGACGCTCTCCGGGGGGCAGGCACAGCGCGTGGCCGTCGCGCGCGCGTTGGCGCAAAAGCCGAAAGTCCTCCTTGCCGACGAGCCGGTTGCCAGTCTGGATCCCGAAGCTACCAGCGAAATCATGCGGCTTTTGCGCCATCTCGCGACCGAAGAAGGCCACGCCGTGCTCTGCGTCCTGCATCAGGTTGAGCTCGCCTATGCGTACGCGGACCGGGCGATCGGCATCCGCGACGGTCGCGTCGCGTTCGACCTTGCGCGCGCCGACATGACCAAGGAAGCAGTCAACCAGCTCTACGTCAGCGAGGCAGCGTGACCACGAGCGTCGATCGACGAGGCAACCCGTTCTTTGCGCTGTGGCGGAATTCTGGCGGCGCATTCGCCGGGGCCCTGCGCGTTGTCGGGTTTCTGGTGGCAGTGCTGGTGGTCGTCCAGTCGATTATCGTTGTCGAAGCAAGACCTCAGGACCTGGTGACCGGTTTTCACGGCATGGTCGACATCGTTCGCCGCGCCGTGCCGCCGGATTTCTCGAAGCTTCCCAAAGCACTCTGGCCGGCCCTGGAAACCATCGACATTGCGATATTCGGGACTCTCGTCGGTCTCATCATGGCTGTACCGCTCGCAGTCATGGGGGCATCCAATGTCACGCCTTCCCGTTTGGTCTACTATGCCGCGCGCGGTGTAATTGCCTTTACGCGCGCAGTGCCGGACCTGGTTTGGGCGTTGTTCTTCGTCACCGCCGTGGGGCTCGGCCCCTTCCCGGGTGGCCTGGCTCTCGCGGTCCATTCCCTCGGCATGCTCGGGCGGCTCTTTGCCGAAACCATTGAACACATGGACATGGGCCCGATTGATGCGCTGTCGCTAACAGGGGCGCGGCCCATTCAGGTTTTCACTCATGGAATCATCCCTTCGGTTCTACCCTCGCTGCTCGGCATCAGCCTCTATCGGCTCGACGAGAACATCCGTTCGTCACTCGTCCTCGGCTTTGTCGGAGCAGGAGGAATTGGATTCCAGCTGCTCACCGCCATGAACCTATTCCAATACCGGGAAGTCTCGCTGTTGTTGATCATCACCTTCGTCATCGTGTTCGCTGCCGAACGGCTGTCCGCGCTCTTAAGACAAAAACTGGCCTAGGCGCGCATCAGCAGACCGGTTTGCTTCAGCGATGACAGCCTCCATCTTGGCCACTCGCGTGGCGGCCTCAGCTGGGCGTAGCCGAATCGTCTATCAGGCGGTGTCTGATCGCGTAGCGGACGAGCTCGGTCTGGTTGGCGAGCCCCATCTTTTCCATCAGGCGCGCCTTGTGCGTGCTGACGGTCTTGACCGACAGGTTGAGATCCGCGGCAATGTCCGTCACCGCCTTCCCGGACACCAGGAGCTGGAACACCTGGTACTCGCGGTCCGACAGCGACGCGTGCGGCGGTCCCTCGGCGTGTGGCATCGCCGACAGGGCGAGAGCCTCGGCGACCTCGGCGCTGATGAACGCGCCGCCGGCGGCGACCTTGCGGATCGCGGATACGAGCTGCGTGGTCGCGCTGTCCTTGGTCAGATAGCCCGATGCGCCGGCCCTGATGGCGCGCACCGCGTACTGGCGCTCGGCATGCATGCTGAGCACGAGCAGTCGCAGCTTCGGCTTCTCGCTCTTGACCTGCTTGATGAGTTCCATGCCGCTGCGTCCCGGCATCGACAGGTCGACCAGGAGCACGTCGACCTCGTTGTCGCGCACCAGCCGCAGGGTCTCCTGTCCGTCGCGAGCCTCGCCCACGATCTCGAGATCCCCGGCCGCCGAGAGCAGCTGCTTGAGCCCCTCCCGAACGATGGTGTGGTCATCGGCGATGACGACGCGGATCATGACGGTCCCGTTGGCGGCGCTACCGGAAGCCGCACCTCGATCTGCGTGCCTTGGCCGGGAGCGCTGATGATGGAAGCCTGGCCGCCGAGCAGCGAGGCGCGTTCACGCAAGCCGACCAGCCCGTACGAATTGGGCTTGCGCGGATTCTTGCTCGAGAACCCGGAACCGTCGTCGCGGATTCGCAACGCAAGCTCGGAGCCGGTGTGCTCGATTGTCACCTCCACGCGCGAGGCCGCCGCATGCTTGGCCACGTTGGCGAGCGATTCCTGAACGATCCGGAATACCGCCGTGGCGTGGGCGTCCGGCAGCTCGAGCTCGTGACGGTTCACCGCCAGCTCGCAGGGAACCCCGCTGCGCTGGGTGAAGGTCTCCGCCAGCCATTCGACCGCAGGCACGAGACCCAGGTCGTCGAGCATCAGCGGGCGCAGGTCGGATGCGATACGACGAGTCGACGCGACCGTCTGTTCCAGCAGGCCTTCCATCTTGAACAGCCGGGCTGTCGCCGCCGGATGAATACCCGCGCCACGTTCCTTCAGCCACGCAACGTCCATCTGCAGCGCGGTGAGCGACTGGGCTAGCTCGTCGTGAAGCTCGCGTGCGATGCGGCTTTTTTCCTGTTCCCGCGCGGCATGGGCCGCCGCACCGAGCTCGCGCAGTTCGGCCTGCGAGCACCGCAACGCCTCTTCGACACGGACTCGCTCCGATATGTCGCGCAGAATGACGGTGTAGAACTTGCCGCCTGCCTCCTCGAGCTGTGAGATCGAAGCATCGATGGGGAACTCCTCGCCGTTGCGGCGGAGCCCAGTGACGATGCGCATGGCGCCCATGCGGCGCGACACCGCGCCGGTTTCGCCGAAGCGCTGCACGTGCGTGGCGTGCACGGTGCGGAAGCGCTCGGGAATGAACCACGCCAGCGGCGCGCCGATGGCTTCACTGCGCGGGCAACCGAACATCGCCTCCGCGGCGGCGTTGAACAGCACGATGCGCTGGCCGCCGTCGACGGTGATGATGGCATCCATCGCCGATTCGACGACGGCGCTGATGCGAGCCGTTACGCCCTGCAGCGCCAGGGTCGCCGCCTGCCTTTCGCGGATCTGCCGGTAGAGCAGATACATCGCAAGGGTGCCCGCGACCGCGCCGCTCAAGCCTGCGGCGATGAGCATCTCGGTGCTGTGCCAGCCCACAAGCCACGCCGAAACGGCGAGGGCCGCGGTGGCCCCCAGCAACACCAAAATGGGCGCGAAGATGACCAGCAGCCGCCCGGCCGACAGGCCCGGTTGCACCGGGATGCCGTTCGACGCCGGCTGGTTCGGGTTCGCGCGGTCGCTCGGATGCAGTTGCATGCTCAATGCGTGCGTTTTCGACTCAGCACGCATTATAGGGAAGGCGTATTGCGGATGTAACGGTCGATGCAACGGCCGCGGCGCGAAGGTCAGCGCGTCAGCAGCTCAGGAAATTGCCGCGCCTGCTCCCGGCCGGGAGCGCGAAAGTCCGCTCGCGGACCGGTCTGGAGGCTCTCCGTCGAGCCGCGAAACCAGGAGTTGGCGAATCGCTGCGCCCGGGGCGGGCGGCCCATCATTGCGCGGCAGGCGGTGCGTCCGGCCAGGCGGCAAGGAGCTCCCGCACCTCCGCCGGATCGGCGGCGGCGCGCAGCTTGTCCCGGAAGGACCTGTCGCTCAGCATGCCCGCGGCGGTCGCCAGAAGCTGCAGGTGCCGCTCGTTGGCCATGTTGGGAACGATGAGGCCCAGGAACACCGAAACCGGCCTGCCATCGGGGGCATCGAAGGGAATGCCAACCTTGGTGCGCACAAAGACCCCGGCTGCGGCATGGCATTGCGACATGCGCGCATGCGGAATGGCGACCCCGTGACCCACAGCGGTCGAGCCGAGCCGCTCGCGCGCCAGCATGCCTTCGAGAATGGGGCCTTCGGCGAGCCCCTGCCGGGCCGCCAGGAGCGCGGCGACCTGGCGCAAGAGCTGGTCCTTGCCCGACACATCGATGTCCAGGCGCACGTCGGCGGCAGAGATCAACTCGCCCAGGGGGTTCATGGCGCCTGATCGCTCGCGGTTGGCGGGGCGGCTCGCCGCTGCGCTCGATCAGCGTCAAACCGCCTAATCCTCATCGTCATCCTCGCTCGCCTCGTGCAGGTAGACGGCATTCGCGTTCTGGTCGAAGTCGATCAACTCGGCATAGCGGCCCCACGCGATCAGCGTCTCGAGCAGCCTCGCCGGCTGGTCGTAAGGCAGCAGGGTGGCGAGCTCCTCGAGCACGCTGTCGGCGTCGATCCGGCCGTCGGGCGATTCCTCCAGGTGCGCGGTGAGCATCTGAAACAAGCGCAGCTTGAGGATGGCCTGGCGGAACAGGGTCTTGCGCGCTGGCGGCGGCGCGGCGAGGAAGTACCAGCCGGCCTGGGTCATCAGCACGTCGTCCTTGGGCGTGTCGACCAGGTCGAGCATTTCGGCCGCCTTGACGATGGCGATCGTCTCGCCGAACTCCTTGCCGATGCGGGCGCTCAAGTCGAAGACGTTGATCGTCTCCCGCGCGTCCTCGATGATATCGAGCAGGCCGACGATCGTTTCCACCGGCACGTTCGGAATAGGCTCGACGCGGGCCCCGGGCGCCGCCGCCGGACCCGGCGCTTGCGCGGGCGCTCCGGCCCCCCGATCGACGCCGGCAGCCCCGGTGCTCACCGCGACTTCGGCCGGTTCGTCGGGCAGGACCAAGGCCGTGATCGCGGCATGGACCTGGTCGACCATGGCCGCGAACGGCTTGGAATTGACATCCCGCGGATAGGGGAGCGGATTGACGATGACGTTGCGGATGCGCCCTGGATGGGTCGAGATGATGACGATCCGCGTGGCGCTATAGACCGCCTCGACGATGTTGTGCGTGACCATGAAGATGCTCTTCAAGCCCGCGTGTCCGGAACCGCGCCACAGGTCGACCACCTCGGCGCGCAGGCTCTCCGCGGTAAGCACGTCCAAGGCACTGAACGGCTCGTCCATGCACAGCACTTCGGGCTGCGCGACCAGCGCCCGCGCCAGTCCCACCCGCTGGCGCATGCCGCCGGACAGCTGCTTCGGGTACGCATTCTCGTAGCCGGAAAGACCGATGAGCTCGAGCGCGTGGTCGATTTCCTCCTGCTCCTGCTCTGCATCGAGGCGTCGCTGGAGGAGCCCCACCTGCACGTTTTCCCGCACG
>Ga0074045_10001612_pt1 | contig 21591 bp, 16 predicted proteins | sample BogForMeECP23OM2_FD_94442 | JGI IMG/M metagenome (GOLD analysis project Ga0074045, IMG submission 94442) | Bog forest soil microbial communities from Calvert Island, British Columbia, Canada - Bog Forest MetaG ECP23OM2 | ecosystem: Environmental > Terrestrial > Soil > Wetlands ... | reverse complement strand
GCCGCACTCGCTCGATTACATAGAGCGCCTGTTCACCGATTTCCAGGAACTTCACGGCGACCGCTCCTTTGCCGACGACCCCGACATCATCGCCGGCCTGCCGCGCTGTGAGGGCCGGCCCATCGTCATTGTGGCGGAAGAGAAAGGCCGCAACACGAAGGAGCGGCTGCAACGCAACTTCGGCATGCCCAAGCCGGAGGGTTACCGCAAAGCTTTGCGCGTGATGCAATTGGCCGCCAAGTTCGGCCGCCCCGTGATTACGTTCCTCGATACCACTGGCGCCTACCCTGGCATCGATGCCGAAGAGCGTGGCCAAGCTGAAGCCATCGCCCGCAACCTGCGTGAGATGGCGCGCCTGGCGATCCCGGTGATCGTGGTCTGCCTGGGCGAGGGTGGCAGCGGAGGCGCGCTCGCGCTCGGTGTCGGCAACACCGTCCTCATGTTCGAAAATGCGGTGTACAGTGTGATTTCGCCGGAGAGCTGCGCCTCCATCATTTACCGCGATTCCGGCAAGGCGGAACGCGCCGCCGCAGCGTTGCGCCTCACGGCAGAGGATCTCGATCGACTCGGCCTTATCGACACCATCGTTCCCGAACCCGAGGGCGGCGCGCAGGAAAACCCGGACGCCGCCGCGGAGAACCTGCGCCAGGCCCTTCAACATGCTCTGCACGAGCTGGCCGGCCTGAGCGGCGAACAACTGGTCGAGCATCGCTACGCCAAGTTCCGTAAGATGGGCAATTTCTTCGCGTAGGCCGCGCCTCTGTCTGCCGGGCCGGCAGTCGTCTCGGCAGTTCGTTACCTGCCTTGCCACGAACCCGTCCCCTTTCGCTAATCTTTCGCGCTTTCCCCCGTCTTGTGGAAGGCTGTATGAGAATCCTCGGCTGCAATGGGCCGGCGTTGTAAAATAAGGGTGAACTCCCACCCTCGGAATTTCGTCTAAAGCGGTGATAGGACATTCGTCGTGAAAACTAAGTGGAAAGTGATCATCACATTGGCGGCGCTGCTGGTGGCCGCTATCGGAGTTTACGCAAGCACGGCATATAGCAAGCGCGGCGTGGTTACGGTGCAGACCGGACTGGTGGCGCGCGGCGACCTGGCTGCCATCGTCACCTCCTCGGGCGAGATCAAGCCCAAGAACTACATCAATATCGGCGCCAATGCGATGGGCAACATCACGGAGATCCTGGTCAAGGAAGGCGACCACGTGCGCAAGGGCCAATTGCTGGCGCGTGTGGAAAACACGCAACCCACGGCCGATGTGGCGGCATATCAGGCTTCCGTCAGCTCGGCGGAGGCCGACACGACGGCTTCGGAAGCCGGGCTGAAAGCGGCCGATGAAAACATTCACACCATGGAAGCCGGCCTGGAGCACGACAGAGCCGACCTGGATCGCATGAAGGCCGATTACGATCGCGCCCAGGAGCTGTACAACGAAAAACTGCTCGCCCGCCAGGATTTCGAACTCAAGAAGTTCACTTACGAAGCGCAGAAAGCGCAGATTTCACAGTCTGAAGCTCGCATCGTGCAGGCCAGAGCGCAGCGCGAGCAGAACGCGGCGCAGGTTGCTTCCACCCAGCGGCACATCACGCAGGCGCGCGCCAACCTCAACCGCTTCGCGGACATCCTGCACAAGTACGACACCATTGCGCCGCTCGACGGTGTGGTCACCAACCTACCCGTTCGTGTCGGCGAATCGGTTGTGCCCGGCATCCAGAACACCGAGGGCAGCGTCATTATGACCATCGCCGACATGTCGGTCATCACGGCCGAGGTCAAGGTGGATGAGACCGACATCGTGAGCGTGCACCTGGGCCAGCCGGCGGATATCACCATCGATGCCATTCCCAGCAAGACGTTCAAGGGGCACGTGACCGAGATCGGCGACACGGCGATTCTGCGCTCCACCGGGCTGGCCGCTTCGCAAAGCGCCATCTCCAGCCAGGAGGCCAAGGACTTCAAGGTGGTGATCGCGATGGAGAATCCGCCGGCCGAGATTCGCCCCGGCCTTTCCTGCACCGCCAAGATCACCACCGCGACGCGCTCCAACGCGGTTACGATTCCTATCCAGGCGCTCACCATCCGCCAGCGCGGCGACCTCGAACAGCCCAAGCCCGGCTCCTCTTCCACCGCACAGGCTGCCACCAAGCCCGATCCCGCGGCCGAGAAAGCGCGCAAGGAAGAACTGCAAGGCGTCTTCGTCGTCAATGCCGGCAAGGCCGAATTCCGCAAGGTCGAAACCGGCATCACGGGCGCCACCGATATTGAAGTTCTCGACGGCTTGAAACAGGGCGACCAGATCGTTACCGGGTCCTATCAGGTCATCCGCACCATCAAGAACGGGGCCACGGTGAAGATCGATAACAAGGCTCCGGTAGCCGCCGCGACCAGTTAGGAATCGAGATCCTTCATGTCAGCCGTCGCCGATAACTCATTACTGGAGCGCGCCGAGCAGCTCAAGCGGGATGGTGTGGTCATCCGCACGTACGATCTGTGGAAGACCTACGCGATGGGCGATCAGACCATCCACGCGGTTTCCGGCGTCGATATCGAAATCAAGCGCGGAGAGTACGTGGCCATCATGGGCCCTTCCGGCTCCGGCAAGTCCACTCTGATGAACCTGATCGGCTGCCTCGACACGCCCACCAGAGGCCAGTACTTTATCAACGGCCACTTGGTGAGCGAGATGACGGACGATGAGCTGGCCCGCATCCGCAATAAGGAAATCGGTTTCGTTTTCCAGACATTCAATCTGCTGCCGCGCGCGACCGCGCTGCACAACGTCGAGCTGCCGCTCATCTACGCCGGACTGCCCGCCGCCGAGCGTCTCGCGAGGGCCAAGCAGGCAATGAAGCACGTGGACCTGGAACAGCGCATGCTGCACAAGCCCAATGAGCTGTCCGGCGGCCAGCGCCAGAGGGTCGCCGTTGCACGCGCCCTGGTCAACAACCCGTCGATCCTGCTGGCCGATGAACCCACGGGCAACCTGGATTCGGCCACCGGCAACGAGATCATGGCTCTCTTCGCGCGCCTCCACGACCAGGGCAACACCATCATCCTGGTCACCCACGAACACGACATTGCCCAGCACGCCTGGCGCGTCATTCACATCCGCGACGGCAAGATCGAGAAAGACGAACGAATCCGGTAGTGAGGCTGGCCCCCGGCCTGCCAAACGGGCGAATCTCGGCGCGCTCTTCCCTTGCTCGTCCATCCATTCGGGCCAAACTCTTGCAGCAGGGTGTAAGATCGCTTCATAGGTGCGTCAACTGCTCCCAAGGTTCTGTCCGGCCTATCTCGTGCTGTGCGCATCGTTGGCGCTCGCTCAATCGAACGCGCCGCTGTTTAAAGCCGACGTCAATCTGCAATCGATTGCCGTTCAAGTCACCGACAAGGAAGGTCGCGATGTCCGCGGGCTCTCAGCGCGGGACTTTACCATCCTGGAGGATGGCCGCCCGCAGACGATTTCATTCTTCGGTGCGGAAGATCAGTCCATCAGCCTCGTGGTCCTGCTGGATTCCAGCAGCAGCATGGAGTCCAGCAAGAAGCTTGCGGGGGTTCGGGCTTTGCTCAGCCCGCTTCTCCACGGCAATCGGCCGGAGGATGAGGTCTTTCTGGCTCCGTTCACCGACCGCGTCGGGGTCTTCGAGAGACTCTCCGCGGACCAGCGCGTGACTCCCCAGCCGGCTAATGTCGCTTCGATGGGTGGCGGGACCGCCCTCTATGACGCCCTCGCCACCGCGCTCTGCAACCTGCGCTCCGCCATCAACGTCAGACAGGCCGTGGTGGTGATCACCGACGGGGCCGACCAGCATAGCCGCTTGCGGTTGCAACAATTGATTCAGCTTGCGCAGTCTTCGAAACCACAGATTTTCATGATCGGCTTCTTCGACAAATCGGAATACGACTCCTATCGCCAGAGTGGAAAGACCGTGAGCCTCGTTAGCGGGCAGGAAATCGACAACCCGCTCCAAGTCTTCGACCGTATTGCCGAGGAAACTGGAGCCGAACCGTTCTTCCCTGCATCCGAACGGGATCTGCAAAGGGTGATCGGCCATATTCTCGGCATCTTGCAGGCGCAGTATACCGTCGCTTATTACCCACAGAATCCTGGGAGATTCCGCCGGATTCAGGTGAAAGTGAACCGCGCCGCGGTCGATGTGGCGACACGTCGCTCAGTCGGCTCCGAAGGTACGGACCAGAACCCCGTTCACTTCTCGGCAAATTCGTGCATGGTGTCGCCTACGGCGCATCCCTATCCATGGGAACCGCATGTGACACAGAGCCCCTCCCACGCCACGATCTACCAGGACGATTTTTCCGATCCGCGCAGCGGGTGGCCCGACCACGCCAACTCCCGTTACGTGCGGGGAGCGTATGAGATCTCAGCAGTCGCCAATGCGTCGAGGCCGGCGGACGCCGACCGGGGAGCGCCTCGTAGCCGCGCCGGCGGGCTAGATCTTACTTCCAGCCAGCCAGCGCCGCAATATGGTGGTTTCGGGGAAGGCGCCCTCGTGGCCTGCGGCCCATGGTGGAGCAGCTTCCGCGCATCGGTTTCGATGGATTCGTCCGGCCCTGCGGCCAGTGGTATGGTCTTTCGTCTGAATGACGAGGGCTGCTATATTTTGTTGCTTTCGGGCGCCGAGAAAGCCAAAGACATTTCATTTAAGCTCGTGAAGAAGATCTTTCCATTCAGTGGCGAAGTCTCGCTGGTGCCCTGGACGCACGTCACCGGGCCGGCCCTTGCGGCGCTGAATCGTGCCGGGGCGAAAAATCGCATTACCGTGGAATGTGTCCGCGACCGGATTGCGATTCTGCTGAATGGCGAGCAGGTGACAGGCATAAGCGATTCGAGCTTCGCGGAGGGCTACGTGGGCATGGCACACTACGGCCCCGGCCGCACCTTGTTCCGCGAATTGCGCGTGGAGAGCTTGCCGTAATCTCCCGCCTGGAGCCAACGGTTTTGCCCTCTCCCGCGCCTGGTCCCGTGTGCTCGGCGTCTGGCCATGCCCGCGGCCCGCCAGCCGCCGAACGCAGGCCGGGGGCCCGCGCCACAGAGTCCTACTTCGTGTAAATCGTCACATCCACGTTCATGCCCGGGCGTAGCACCACGCCTTCATGCTTATCGACCAGGATCTTCACCGGGATGCGCTGGACTACTTTGACGAAATTGCCGGTGGCGTTTTCGGGCGGCAGCAGGCTCATGCTGGCGCCGGTAGCGCCGGCAATCGAATCCACGTGTCCGTCAATCGTCGCTCCGTACATGTCCACGTGGATTTCCGCATGCTGGCCCGCATGCACCTGGGCGAGCTGCGTCTCCTTGAAATTGGCGGTGACCCATGTTTCGCTCAGCGGAATCAGGGTCATGATGCCTTGGCCGGGTTGCAGAATCTGGCCGATCTCGACGCTCTTGCGTGTCACCACGCCGTCGATCGGCGCGACGATGGTCGTGTAGCTGAGTTGCAGCTCGGCGGTTTCGAGCGTGGCGCGCGCCGCCTGGACTGTCGCCTGCGCGGTGCCCACGTCCGCCGTGCGAATGGCCACCTGCTTGCGGTTCGCCACCGAGCCGGAGAGTTGTGCTTTCGCCTGCGCCACGCGAGTCTCCGCCGCCGCCAGCGCCGCTTTTTTGATTCCCGCGCCCTTCTCGGCCGAGGCCAGCTTTTCCTCGGCGGCCTTCAGCTCGCTATCCGCCACCTTGGCCGCCGCCACGTAGGCGTCGAACTGCTGCTCGGAAATCTCGGCCTTGTCCACCAGCGGCTTCATGCGCGCCAGGTCGGCCTGGGCGCGATCGTTGCTAGCCTGGCGTGCGCGCACGTTGGCCTCGGCATAAGCCAAATCGGAACTGGACGCCTGTTCGTAAACCAGCCGCGCGCGGTCGAGCTCAGCCTGCGCGTCATCAACACCGGCCGAAGCCGAGGTCTGGTAGGATTCGGTGGTGAGATCGGTCAGCGGCACGCCCACTTGCGCCGCCCGCAGCTTGCTCTCCTGCTCCTCCAGCGCGCCCTTCGCCTGGTCCACCCGCGCCTGGTAGTCGCGCGGGTCGATGCGCACCAGCACGTCTCCCGCCTTCACCGGCTGGTTGTCGTTCACCAGCACCTCGATCACGTTGCCGCTGATCTTGGGCGCGATGGCGCTGACGTGCCCGTCCACTTCCGCGTCGTCGGTCGAGACGCGGTCGCGGTAATGATAGTAGGCCCACAGCCCCGCCCCAATCGCGAGCGCCAGCAGGATCGCCACCACAAACCGCACCGGCGATTTCGGTTCTGGCGCCGCCACTGCGGGTCTCTCTTCCGTTTCCGGCATTGCGACTTTCGATTCGGCCATTATGTTACTCCATCGCCAACGGGCCATGCATCGGTCCGGTACGCTTCATCAAAAACATCAAAGGAATAATCAGAACAAACAGCACCGCCATCACCCAGAACGCGTCGGCGAAGCTCAGCATGGCGGCCTGGCGCAGCATGCCGCCGTAGAGCAGCCCACTCGCCTGCCGCGCCGCGTCCGGCAATGAGGCGCCACGCGCGTGAAGCAGCTCGGTCGCGCTGCGCAGGGCGTTGCGATACGCCCCATCGTAAGGAGTCATGTGCGACACCAGCACCTGCTGGTGCATCTGCGCGCGCCGCGCCAGCAGCGTGGTGACGGTGGCGATGCCGGAGCTGCCGCCGATGTTGCGCGCCAGGTTGAACAGCCCGGTGGCGTAGTTCATGCGATCCCGCGGCACCATCGCCACCGCCGCCACGCTGATCGGCACGAACAGAAACGCCATCCCCGCGCTCTGCACTGCGCGGCTCCATACTGCGGTTGCGTAATCGATATAGAGGTTGAACCGCGACATGATGATCAGTCCACTGGCCGACACCAGCACGCCCCAGATCACCAGCCAGCGCGCCTGAAAATGACGCAGTAGCGTGCCCACCAGCGGCATGCAGACAATCACCACCAGCCCGCCCGGCGAGAGCACCAGCCCGCTCAACATGGCGGTGTAGCCCAGCAGCGTTTGCAGCAACAGCGGCAGCAGCATGGTGCTGGCATACAGCACGAAGCCCAACACCAGCATGGCCAGCGTCCCCAACATGAAATTGCGGATCTTGAGCACGCGGAAATCGATCACCGGGTGCTCGTGCCGCAGTTCCCAGAACACCACTGCCACCAGGCAGACCGCGGCCACTATGGCGAACCCGATGATGAACTGCGAACTGAACCAGTCCTCCTTCTGTCCCTCATCGAGCACCACTTCGAGCGAGCCCAGCCCAAGCGCCAGCAGGCCAAAACCCATGTAGTCGATCTTGAGACCGTCGCGGAAACCCTTCCGCACCAGGTACGGCGGGTCGAATACCAGCATCTTGGTCATCAGCAGCGAGAGCGCGCCCACCGGAATATTGATGAAGAAGATCCAGCGCCAGGAGAAATCGTCGGTCAGCCAGCCGCCCAGCGTGGGGCCGATCACCGGCGCCAGCACCACGCCCATGCCAAATATCGCCATTGCCATGCCGTGCTTTTCGCGCGGGAAGGTTTCCACCAGGATGGCCTGCGACATGGGCTGCAGCGCGCCTCCGCCGATGCCCTGCAGCACGCGGAAAAAGATCAACCAGCCGAGCGTCGGCGCCAAACCGCACAAGCACGAGCTGAGGGTGAAAAGCGCCACGCAGATCATGTAGAAACGTTTGCGGCCAAACAACATGCTGAACCAGCCGCCCATCGGCAGAATGATCGCATTGGCAACCAGGTAAGAGGTCAGCACCCAGGTGGCTTCGTCGGTGGATGCCGATAGGTTGCCCGCGATGTGTGGCAGCGCCACATTCGCCACGCTGGTGTCCAGCACCTCCATGAAGGTGGCCAACATCACCGTGAAGGCGATGATCCACGGGTTGATGTGCCTACTTGGCGTACAGCGTCTCCATTTGCCCGGCGGCGTGCGCCAGATCGGCACGCGCCTGGTTATAGCGGTACAACGCCGCAATCTGGTTATCGTTAGCGCGCGCCAGTTCGTTCTGCGCGTTCACCACTTCGATGTTATTGGCCACGCCGGCCTGGAAGCGGTCGCGCGCCTGATCCACTTCCTGCCGCGCCAGATCTACTCCCAGATTGGCCACGTCGACTTCGTGACGCGCCGCCGCGAGTTGGGCGATCGAAGTTTTCACCTCCAGCGCGATAGAGTCGCGCGCCGCCTGCTCCTGTTGCTTGAGCTGGCGCATGGCGATCTCCACTTTCGAGCGCTCGGCTTCGATTCGCCCGCCGGTAAACAACGGGACATCCAGGCTGGCTTGGTATTGGTACACCGGAATAACGGTAGCGGGGGTGAGGCCCTGCTCCGCCCAACTTCCGCTGACGGTCAGCTTCGGCAGCCGCTCTTCCTTGGCGGCTTTCAGGCCGATCTCCGCCTGGGCCATATGCGCCGAAATCTGGCGCAGTTCGGGACGCGTGGCATAGGCATGCTCCAGAGTCTGATCGGCCGAAACCTCGGGCGTCGCGAAGAATTGCACCTGGTCGGCCAGCTCGATCTTCCGCTGCGGATCCACGCTCAACAAGCGGCCCAGTGCGAACAGCCCAGTCTCCAGTTGCGTGTGGGTGACGATCACGCGCTGCTTCTCGTTCTGCAACTGCACATTGGCGCGCAACGTGTCGATGCCGGTCCCCACGCCGTTCTTCTGCAAGTCGGCCGCCTGGTCGTAGAGCGCCTGGGCCAGCGTCTCGCGCGCCTGCGCCGCTTCCACGTCCGCCGCCGCGCGCTGGCAGCCAAGATACTGCGACACCACCAGCAGCACGCTCTCCTCGCGCGCGGTTATTTCCTGTGCGCGCGCCGCGGTGACTCCGGTTTGCGCGGCCTTGTAGCGCCGCCACAGCGTTAGATCCAACGGCGCGCTGAAACGCAGTCCTTCCTGCTCCACCCAGAACGGCCCGATGTGTTGCGGAATGCCCGGAAACGGCTCGCCGAAGAGCGTGTCGACATTCAATCGCGAAACCGACTCGCCGATCCCCGCACCCACCTGCGGCATCAGTCCCGAGCGGGCGACGCGGCTATCCTGCATGCTCTGCGCCACGTTCAGATTGGCCAGGATCACCTGCGGGTTCTGCCGCAGGGCCAGAACCACCGCATCGTGCAGCGTGAGCTTCAGCGGCGCCGAATCCTGCGCCAGGGCCAATGGCGCAACGGCTAGCAAAGCGAGAACCCATGATCTCTTCATCATCGAGCGCGTCCTGTCTACCAGTTCAGAATGCAGCGGGTGGGCCATCGTATCCAACTCAGTTCATTGGACTAAAAAGAGATTCTACTGCCCACATTTCGGCACCGGCCCAGATAGTGGCGCAGGCCCCGGCCTCCAGATGGCAGGCGAGAGCCGCCCGGCGGAGGCGCCCGCGGCACGATCTGAGTAAGACAGTTCCCGAGGCGGCAAACCGTCAACGCCGGCTGGAGTCTGGCGCCACCCCTAGTTTTTTCATTTTAGCTTGTAGGGTGGTGCGCTTCATGCCGAGCCGGGCGGCGGCGCCATCCGCGCCTCCCACTTTCCCGCCGGATTCACGCAACGCGCGTTCGATGGCTTCGCGCTCGGCTGCGGCCAGCGTCACCACCGAGGCGCCGCCGGTGGCGGAAGCGCGCTTCAGCTCACGCACCGGCGCGCGCAGCGTCGAGCCGGGCGAAAGAATCACCGCGCGTTCGATGAAGTTGGCCAGTTCGCGAATGTTGCCCGGCCAGTGATAGCGCGTGAGCGCGTCCATGGTTTCGGCGGGGATCGAGGTGATGCGCCGGTTCATGCGCCGCGCGTTCTGCTGCACGAAGTAGCGCACCAGCAGCGGAATGTCCTCGCGCCGGTCGCGCAGCGGCGGCACGGTGATGGGGAACACGTTGAGCCGGTAATAGAGGTCGGCGCGAAACTGCCGCTCTTCCACCATGGCGGCCAGGTCGCGATTGGTGGCGACCACCAGGCGCGCATCGGTGCGGATGGTGCGGGAGCTGCCCAGCCGCTCGAACTCGCGCTCCTGCAGCACGCGCAGCAGTTTGGTTTGCAGCTCCAGCGGAATCTCACCGACTTCGTCGAGAAACATGCTGCCGCGATGGGCCAGCTCAAAGCGGCCGATCCGCTGCGCGATGGCTCCGGTGAAGGCGCCTTTTTCGTGGCCGAAGAGTTCGCTTTCGAGCAGCCCCGTGGGGATGGCGGCGCAGTTCAGCCTGACGAACGTTCCCTGGCGGCGTGTGCTCAGGTTATGGATGGCGCGCGCCAGCAATTCCTTGCCAGTGCCGGTTTCGCCGTAAATCAACACCGTGGAATCGGTCGGCGCTACCGTTTCCACCTGCTTCAGGTTGGCCTTGAGCGCGCGGCTCTGGCCGATGATTTCCTCGAAGCGGCTGTCGGTGCGGATTTCGTCTTCGAGATACACTTTCTCTTCCGCCAACCGCGCGTTCAGCTCCTCGATCCGCCGGTAGGAAAGCGCGTTGTCGAGCGCGATCGCCACCTGTCCGGCCACCTGGGTATAGAAATCCATGTCACCCTGGGAAAAGAAGCCGTCGCGCCGCGAGCCCACCGTGAGCACGCCCAGCGCCTCGCCGTGCGCCACCAGCGGCATCGCGCAGAAGGATCGCACGCCCTCCGCCGCCATCACCCTGGCAGTGGCCGGCGCAAGGGCATCCATTTCGTCGAAGCTCAGAACACGTCCCTGGCGCGTGCGGAATACGTGCCCAGCCACGGAATCCCCCATCGGCACCAGCGTGTCCTCTTGCAATTCCCCTGTGCTGTCCGGAAAATCGAGTGCCGCCACGCGCAAATCGCCGCTCTCCGCGTCGAGCAGCAGCAGGCTGGTGTAATCCAGACCGAAGACGTGGCGCAGGGAGGCGGATGCAGAGCGGTACAGCTCCTTGCTGGCCACCGAGCTCACCACAGCGTTGTTGATCTCGAGCAGCGCGCGCAGCCGGTCGCGCTCGCGCGCCAGCGCCTGCTCGTAAGTTCGTGCCGCTTCGAAGTTCAGCGCGTTATCCACCGCCACCGCGACCTGGCGCGCCACCTGCTGCATGAACTCGATGGTCGCGGCGGCGTAGGCGTCGGGCTTGGTCGAACCAAAGGTAAGGCCGCCGATCTGCCGTTGGGCGGTCGAGAGCGGCAGCACGCAGAACGATTGGATGCGGTTGGTTTCCAGCAGCGCGCGCAGCCTCTCAAACGGCAGCTCCGGACCCACGCGCGGCACGTAATACGGGCGCCCGGTTTCGAGTGCCACCATGGTTGGCGTTTCGGAAAAAGGCATCGGGCCCAGCGGCGCGCCGCACATCGGCTGGTCGGTTTCGAGTATGTGTACTCGCACCACACGCTGCTCGAAATCCGCCACAGTGAGCGTGATGTAGTCGAACTCGACCAGGCGCTTCAGCAGGCGGCTGAGCTCGGCGAACAGACCGGCAAGCTGGTGCTCGGTGGAGATCGATTCGGCGACCTCCAGCAGGGCTTCGTAGCGCGCCTTAACAGTGTCCGGACTTGCCGCGAAAGGGGGAAGCATGGGGGCTGCCAGCCGGCTTTTCTTCAACCGTAGCACAGGCCGCGCAGCCGATGCCCTCCTCCACCAACACTCGAATCAGCGGCGTCGCCGCGTCCAGCCGCACGCCCTGCCCGTGCATCTCAGAGAGCAGCGATTGCCCCTCGGCATCGACAAAATCCACATCGCTCAAGTCGAGCGATGTGGTCCGGCCGGCGGTGGTCGACGACGCGGTCCGCCAGCACTGGCGCAACTCCTCCACCCACGGCCCCGAAAGTTTGCCTTCGAGCTTCATCCGCAGCTCGCTGGAGCGGTCGTGAATCGTAATCCGTAACATGGCCCAGCCAGTTGGAGTGCACGCGGCGTGCCAGACAACGAGTGCGCTTCCTTTCAGCTAACTGGCCGCCGCCGGCCTGCCCAATTCTCCGAAACTGCCGAAATGCCGGCAGGTGGCCGGCTCCGGCAGCGCTGCGGTTGGTACCGGCCGCGTGTTGGTACCGGCGCATTGACGGCGGCGGGAGCGGCGGTTTAACCTGAGAAAGCAGACTTGCCATCCCGGGTCAAGCTGGCGTAGCTCAGTTGGTAGAGCATCTGATTTGTAATCAGAGGGTCGGGGGTTCAAGCCCCTCCGCCAGCTCCATTCCATCCTCGATGCAACGATCTCCTCATTTCCGTGTCCGCCCTGAAACCGCGAAATCCTGACCTCGATCACCGTTCCGTATACTTTCGATAACCTGCGTGCATCACCCTCCAGGAGTATAGCCTTAAGCGGAACGGTGCCGGATAATCATTGCGAGGAAAGCCTTTAATGAAAGTGGTGGTGCTCTGTGGCGGTCTGGGTACGCGGCTGCGCGAAGAGACGGAGTTCAGGCCAAAGCCAATGGTGGAGATTGGTGGCCGGCCGATTCTCTGGCACGTCATGAAGACCTACGCCACTTACGGGTTTCGGGATTTCATAGTGTGCCTCGGGTACCGCGGCAACATGATCAAGGACTATTTCCTGAACTACGAGGCGATGAACAACGACTTTTCCATTTGCCTTGGCCAACCGTCCAATATTCGCTACCACGGCCAACACACCGAGCAGGGCTTTCAAGTAACCCTGGCCGACACGGGATTGAACACCATGACGGGCGGGCGCCTACACCGGATTGAGAAGTACATCCACGACGACATATTCCTCCTTACCTACGGCGATGGCCTGAGCGATGTCAATATTAGCGCCTTAGTGGAGTTCCATCATAGCCACGGAAAGATCGCGACGGTCACCACAGTTCCGCCGATTTCCCGTTTTGGAGTGGTCAAAGTCGACGGCGCCGGTGTGGTCGAGCGATTTGCCGAGAAGCCCAAGGGGGATGGTTCGATCAGCGCGGGCTTCTTTGTACTCAACCGCTCCGTTTTCGACTACCTCGGCGATGGCGACTACGTCTTCGAGCGGGAGCCTCTGGAACGTTTGGCCGCAGAAGGTCAGCTCATGGCCTATCGCCACGACGGCTTCTTCTACGGCATGGACACCTTCCGTGAATATCAGTACCTCAACGAGCTCTGGAGCTCTGGGGCCGCGCCGTGGAAGGTCTGGACGAACGGGGAACTTGCGGAATGAACATTCTCGTCACCGGCAACCTGGGCTACGTCGGCCCCTGCGTCATCGCCCGCCTGCGCGCCGCATTCCCCGGAGCGCGGCTGATCGGCCTGGACGCCGGCTATTTTGCCGACGCCTTGCTCGACCCGGTTTCGTTGCCCGACCAGCGCCCCGATGAGCAGATTCTCGATGACGTCCGCAATTTCCCCGAGCGGCGGTTGGCTGGCATTACGAGCGTCGTGCATCTGGCCGGTATTTCCAACGACCCCATCGGCAACCAATTTGAGGATGCCACCAGACAGGTGAATTACGAAGCAACCGTGGCACTGGCAGCCAATGCGCGGCGGGCCGGAGCGACCTCGTTCGTCTTCGCTTCGTCCTGCTCCGTGTATGGTTTCGCCGAGGATGGCGCGCGCACGGAATCTTCCGCCGTGAATCCCCTGACGGCATACGCTCGCTCGAAGTACTCCGCCGAATGCGCTCTCGCCCGGCTGGCTGGCGGCGACTTCTCTATCACCTGCCTGCGCTTTGCCACCGCCTGCGGCAGCAGCCCGCGGTTGCGCCTGGACCTGGTGCTGAACGATTTCGTCGCCACCGCTGTCGCCACCGGAACCATTCGCATCCTCAGCGACGGCACGCCGTGGCGCCCGCTCATCGACGTCAGCGATATGGCTCGCGCGATTGAATGGGCCATCGCACGGCCGGCCGCGGACGGAGGCGAATTCCTGGCGGTGAATGCCGGCTCGAACCAGTGGAACTACCAGGTGAAGGACCTCGCCGCGGGCGTGGCCGCCGCGCTCCCAGGCACGACAATCCATGTCAACCCGGATGCCCAGCCGGACAAGCGTTCCTATCGGGTCTCGTTCGATCTCTTCCGCCGGCTTGCGCCACAACACCAGCCGGTTGCCACGCTCAACGGCACAATTGCCGAACTCGTCTCCGTACTGGACCGCGCCGGCGCCCGCAGCGCGGATTTCGACCGGGACCGATATGTGCGGTTGCAGGCTCTGCTCGCCCTCAAAGAGCGGGGGCTGCTGGATGCCGGGATGAGACGGATTCCCGCCGCCGCACCCGTGGAGGCCGCCTGAGATGAGTTCCAAAGCCGGCCAGCTCCGCTCGCAGATCCTTTCGCTGGTAGCCGAATACTACCGGGCCGCCTTCCCGAACCGCACCTTTATCCCCGGCGAATCCTCCATCCCCTATGCAGGCCGTGTCTTCGACGACCGTGAAATCCGCAACCTGGTGGACGCCTCGCTCGATTTCTGGCTGACTACCGGGCGCTTTGCAGAGCGGTTCGAACGCGAGTTTGCCCAGTGGGTGGGAACGCGCCACTGCCTGCTGGTGAATTCCGGTTCGTCGGCGAATCTGGTGGCGCTCTCGGCGCTCACGTCGCCGCGCTTGGGCGAACGTCGCTTACGGCCCGGAGACGAAGTCATCACGGTGGCGGCCGGTTTTCCGACTACCGTCAACCCGATTCTGCAGAACGGCCTGGTTCCGGTCTTCGTGGATGTTACGCTGCCCACTTACAACGTCGACACGTCGCAACTCGAAGCCGCGCTCTCACCGGTCACGCGCGCCATGATCTTCGCCCACACGCTCGGCAATCCGTTTGATGTGGGCGCCGTCGCCAGCTTCGCCCGGAAGCACAATCTGTGGCTGGTGGAAGATTGCTGCGACGCCGTAGGCAGCACCTATTTCGGACGCAAGACCGGCACATTTGGCGATTTGGCGACGGTGAGTTTTTATCCGGCCCACCACATCACGATGGGCGAGGGCGGCGCGGTGTTGACGAACACGCCGGCCCTGCACACGATCGCCGCGTCCTTCCGCGATTGGGGCCGCGACTGTTGGTGCGAACCAGGCTGCGACAATACGTGCGGTAAGCGGTTCGGCTGGCAGCTCGGCGGCCTTCCGAGCGGGTACGACCATAAATTCACCTACTCGCACATCGGTTACAACCTGAAGCTCACCGACATGCAGGCGGCGGTCGGGCTGGCGCAACTGGAGAAGCTGGACGGATTCGTGGAGGCCCGCCGGCGCAACTTCCGAGCGTTGCGTGAAGGGCTGGCGGATCTGGAAGAGTTCTTCATTCTGCCCGAAGCCACCGCCGGCACCGAGCCGAGCTGGTTCGGTTTTCCGATCGCGGTTCGCGCCGGTGCTCCGTTCTCGCGCAACCAGGTGACCAGCTACCTGGAAGGCCGCAAGATCGCGACGCGCCTGCTGTTCGGTGGCAACCTGGTCCGCCAGCCGGCCTACCGCGAGTCGCCGTACCGCGTGGTTGGATCCCTCAGCCAAACGGATTGCATCATGAACCAGGTGTTCTGGATCGGAGTCTATCCGGGAATTCAGGGGCAAATACTGGAATACATGATCGAGGCTCTACGCGCGCTTCCGGCGAGCGTGGAAGCCGTCATCCGCTGAACCTCATGGAAGACGTTCTCCATCACGACTTGGAATACGTTTTGGCACACACCGAACACCTTTGGGCGGACGTGCGAGCCGAGCGATTCTTGATCACCGGCGGCACGGGTTTTGTCGGGACGTGGCTGATGGAAAGCTTGCTCTGGGCGAAGCGGAGGCTGGGGCTGGGAATCTCGGCCGTCGTGCTGACGCGTAACCCCAGCGCCTACCGCCAACGCTTGCCGCACTTGGCGGAAGATTCGTGTGTGACGCTGCATGTGGGCGATGCTGCGTCGTTCGAGTACCCGGACGGATCTTTCCCGCTGGTGATTCATGCGGCTACCGAGCGGTATTCTTCTCCGAGTGCAGATCCACCGGCGGCAACCTTAACCCGGGATTTGTCGGCCACGGAGTGCGTGCTGGAACTGGCACGAGCGCGGCGAACCAAGCGCTTTCTGTTCACCAGCTCCGGTGCCGTGTATGGGAAACAGCCCGCCGGCCTGCTCCAGATGCCGGAAGAGTACGAGGGCGCGCCGTTGCCGACCGATACGAATTCGGCATATGGGCAGAGCAAGCGCACTAGCGAGTTCATGTGCGCGAGTTACGCGCGGACTGTCGGATTCCATGCAGTTATCGCGCGCATGTTTGCGTTCACCGGCCCATACCTCCCGTTGGAGGAACACTACGCGGCCGGCAACTTCGTCCGAGACGCGCTGGCCGGGGGCCCGTTACGCCTCACGGGCGATGGGACCTCCGTGCGCTCGTACCTTTATGCAGCGGATCTGGCGATCTGGCTGTGGACCATCCTGTTACGTGGAACCTCCGGCGTTGCCTACAACGTCGGTTCGCCGCACGCGGTGAGCATTGTCGAACTCGCGCGGCATGTGGTCGAGGCCGCCGGCGGCGGCATTCGGATCGAGATTGGCGAACCCACCACGCCTGGAGTTTCACCCTCGCGTTATGTACCTTCGGTCGAGCGGGCACAAACCGAGCTCGGTCTGCAGGTAAGAGTGCCGCTCGAGGAGGGCCTGCGCAGGATGTGTGGATGGAACCAGGCGCAGCGGCAAACGGCGTCAGCGGCCACAGAACGGCTAGCGGCCGAACTGATCGGCGTCACACAAGCATCATGAACGGTACGCTCAAGCTTTCGGACTATGTGATCTGCAGACTCACTGGCTGGGGCGTGCGCGATGTCTTCCTGGTCCCCGGCGGCGCCACCATGCACCTGAACGATTCGATTGGCCGCGAGCCGGGCATCCGCTATGTCTGCACACACCATGAGCAAGCTGCGGCGATGGCCGCCGAGTGCTATGCCCGTGTGACCGGCCGCACCGGAGTGGTGAACGTGACCAGCGGGCCTGGCGGGATCAATGCACTGAATGGCGTTTTTGGTGCGTGGACGGATTCGGTTCCGATGCTGATCCTGTCCGGGCAGGTGAAGCGTGAGACCTGCATGTCGGTGACTGGAGCTTCCAACCTCCGGCAACTCGGCGATCAGGAAGTCGACATTGTACGGATGGCGCAATCGATCACCAAGTACGCGGTCCTGATCGACGACCCCATCAGCATCCGGTACCACATGGAAAGGGCCTGGTTCCTGGCTTCTTCGGGGCGGCCTGGCCCATGCTGGCTCGATATCCCGGTGGACGTGCAGTCCGCCCCCGTTGACGTTGACAACCTACGCGGCTACGACCGGGACGAAGACGCTCCGCAGTGGAACGAGGCGCGGGTCCGCGAGCAGTGCCGCGTGGTGATAGAGCGGCTGGCCGGCGCATCGCGTCCCGTCGTGATGGCCGGCACCGGCGTTCGTGCCGCGGGAGCGCTTGAGGAATTCCGCGAAGCGATCCGGCAATTCGGAGTTCCCGTGACCACCGCCTGGACCCACGATCTGATCGCCAGCGATGATCCGCTGTTTTGCGGGCGGCCCGGGACTATTGGCGACCGCGCGGGGAATCTCACGGTGCAGAGTTCGGATGTGCTGCTGGTGCTCGGGTCGCGCCTGAACATCCGCCAGGTGAGCTACAACTGGGGGTCCTTTGCGCGGCGGGCGTTCAAGATGCAGGTGGACGTGGATGCTGCCGAGCTGGATAAGCCCACGGTACGTCCCGACCTGCCCATCCACTGCGATCTCAAAGTCTTTCTAAGGGAGATGCTGCGGCAACTGCCCGAGGCTTCCTATAGGGCGAGCCGTCACGCGCAGTGGCTCGCGGAGTGCCGGGAGCGCGTGCGGCGGTATCCCGTGGTTCTGGACAGGTTTCGCCGTAGCGATTCACCGGTGAATCCCTACTATTTCGTTGAGCAATTATTCGCGGCATTGGCCGATGACGAGGTCGTGGTTTGCGGCAACGCCGCTGCCTGCATCGTGCCGTACCAGGCCGGGCGGTTAAAGATGGGCCAGCGGCTGATTTCGAATTCCGGCGCAGCCTCGATGGGCCACGACCTTCCCGCCGCCATCGGCGCCGCGGTGGCGCTCGGCGGCAGGCGCGTGGTCTGCCTGGCGGGAGACGGAAGCTTGCAATTCAACATTCAGGAACTGCAAACGGTGGTGCATCATCGGTTGCCGGTGAAGATCTTCGTCCTCGACAACGGTGGGTACCTTTCCATCCGCCAAACCCAAAAGAATTTCTTCGGACGACTGATGGGGGAAAGCCCGGCCAGCGGCGTTTCCTTCCCCGACGTGGTCAAGGTCGCGCAGGCGTACGGGCTGCCGGCGAGTTCGATCGCCACCGCCGGCGATTTCTCGCGCATCGGCGAAGTGTTGAACACACCGGGGCCGTTTCTTTGCCACGTGCGTCTTGACCCGGCGCAGGAGTTCGAACCCCGCTTGAAATCGCGCCAGTTGCCGGGCGGCACCATCGTCTCGCCCAGTCTCGAGGATATGTACCCGTTCCTCGATCCCGCGGAAGTGGAAGCCGAACTCGCCATCGGGCAGGAGGTTTAGCCCATGCCAAGCCTCCACGACGCCATTTTCGATTTGGATGGAACGCTGGTCGATTCGTCGCCCGGCATCGCCTGGTCGGTGGAACAGGCGCTGGCCGAATGCGGTCTGCCGCCATTGAGCGTGGATTTGAAGCCGCTCATCGGTCCGCCCATCCGCTCCATTCTGGCGACGGTCGCGGGTCTGGCGGACGCCATAGCCCTGGACCGGCTGGAGCGGGCTTTTCGCATCAGTTACGATGCCGAAGGCTGGCGCAAGAGCGCGTGCTATTGTGGCGCGCCGGAAATGCTCGGGCGGTTGCGGAGCGGCGGCATCGGTCTGTGGGTGGTGACCAATAAGCCGTTGCGAGCCACGCGGCGGATCTTGCGCGAACTGCGGATCGACACTTTTTTCGATGATATCGTATGCCCCGATTCGCGCACGCCCCCGTACGATTCCAAAGCGGAAGCGCTGGTGGATCTGCTCCGCCGTCACGGTCTCTCGCGCACCGAGTGCTTGTTGGCCGGCGACACGCTCGAGGATTGCCACGCGGCCGTTGCAGCGGGTGTTGCTTGCGCGCTGGTGCCGCACGGTTACGGGCCGGCCCTGCCGTCCAGCCTTCCGGACAACTACCGCCGGGTGAGCGGTTGGGACGGCATCGAACGTCTTTTTGCGGCGGCGCCGGTTATTACCGGTGGAGTTTAGAGGTGAACGAACGTGATTGATCGTGACATTTTCGAAGATCTCTTCGTGCTGGAAATGGCGAACAACCATTGGGGACGCCTCGAACGCGGCCTCAAGATCGTCGGCACGTTCGCCCAGGTGGTGCGGTTCAACAACGTGCGCGCCGCCATCAAAATGCAGTTTCGCGATGTCGAGAGTTTCATTCACCGCGATTTTCGGGCGCGGACCGATATCCGCTACGTCAAGAAGACCGTCGAAACGCGGATGGCCGAGGAAGACTTCGCCGCCCTGGTGCAGGCCATCCGGAAGGCCTCCTGCATTCCCATGGCGACGCCCTTCGACGAAGCGTCCGTCATCCGTTGCTGCGCGCTGGGGATTCAAATTCTGAAAGTCGCCAGCTCCGATCTGAACGATTGGATGCTGCTCGAAAAAATCGCAAGTACAAAGAAGCCCGTCATCGTTTCTACCGGGGGCAGTTCGCTCAAGGATCTTGACGACCTGGTGACCTTTTTTCAGAACCGCAATATCCCACTGGCGATCAACCACTGCGTTTCGCTATATCCATCCGAGGATCGGGAGTTGGAACTGAATCAGATCGACTTCCTGCGCGCGCGCTATCCTTCGCACACCATCGGTTTCTCCTCGCACGAGTGCCGTGACTGGTCGAATTCGATGCTGATCGCGTATGCCAAAGGCGCCCGCACTTTCGAGCGCCACATCGATATCGACGCGGATGGAATTACCGTCTCGCCCTACTGTTCCTTGCCCGACCAGATCGACACCTGGTTCAAGACGTTCCGCAAAGCCAAGGAGATGTGCGGCGCGCCCGGAACGCAAAAGCGCATTCCACCGCAACAAGAAATCGATTACCTGACTTCGCTCGTCCGCGGTGTGTACGCGAAACACGATCTGCCCGAAGGCCATATCCTCGCCGACGAGGACGTCTACCTCGCCATCCCTCTGCAACGCGGCCAGATTTCCTGCCGCGAACTGATGCGCGGCGAGGTGATTCTCAAGCCAGTCGCGCGCGACGAAGCCGTCATGATCGATGCGATCGATAGCCCGTATTCGAGCATTCCGTCGCTGCGCGAACTGATTTACAGCCGGGGATTGGAGCCGGCGCCCGCCGAGCCGCCGCGGCGTAATGGACCCATCGAGATGCCCGTGAAGGATGAGCCTCAGGCGGTGAAGCGGTGACTCGCGAAGGAAGCCGATGAAGACCATCAGCGTGGCGGGCCGGGAATGCCTCGCCCGCGGGCCGGCGCGAAAATACGCGATCGTAGCTGCGAAATGAGCAACTAAGGTGCACTCGCGACTGGAAGCCGAACTGGAGCAATTGCTCGACGAGCCCGTTTGCGCCGCTGGCGCACGGGAACAATCGACGTTCGATAGCTACGCCGCCCGGTATGACGGCCGAGTGGTTCTGTTTGGCGCCGGGAAATTAGGGCGCAAACTGCTGGCAGCCACCGCCAGAACCCAAATCGCGAACATCGTAGCGTTTGCGGACAACAACACGTCGTTGCGGGGAACGCGCATCGATGGTGTCCCGGTGCTTTCCGTCGCCGATGCGGCGGCGCTCCATGGAACGAGCGCAGTGTTCGTGGTATCGATCTGGACGGCGGAAGGCGCCGGAAGGTTTGAAGAGAGGATTGCGGAGCTCAGGGCGCAAGGCTGTGAGACGGTTGTGCCGTTCGGCTATCTGGCGTGGAAGCTGTCCGGGCAGGCGCTGCCGCATTGGGCCGTCGATATGCCGACGAAAGTCTTGAAACAAGCGGCGGAGATCCGGCGTTGTGCGCGCTTGTGGGCGGACGAATCCTCCCAGCGCGAGTTTGTGGCGCAACTCCGCTGGCGATTGCACTTTGATTTTGAGGGTCTTCCGCCGGTTGCGTCGGGCGACCAGTATTTTCCGGCAGACCTGATTCCGTTGCGCGAAGACGAGAGCTTTGTCGATTGCGGCGCCTTCGACGGCGACACGTTGCAGGTGTTCCTCGATAAATGCGGCGGGCGTTTTCGAAGCGCGGTGTGCTTTGAGCCGGACGGCGGAAACTGCGAGAGATTGCGACGGTATGTCGCCACCTTGCCGCCGGGGTGCCGCGAGCGCATCGCCGTGCGGCAGTGCGCGGTCGGGGCGCGCGACGCCGGCGTACGATTCACGGCGGCTGGCGATACCAGTTCACGCGTTGGAACGGGAGACATGGTGGTCGAGGGAGTGACGCTCGACGCGGCGTTGGATGGAATCGCTCCTTCCTTTCTCAAGTTCGATATCGAGGGAGCGGAGCCGGAAGCGCTCGAGGGCGCGCGGCGGATCATAGCCGGCGGCAGACCGGTTATCGCAGTCTGTGTCTATCATACGCAGGATCATCTCTGGCAATTGCCGCTCGCGATCCAGGCATTGCAGCCGGACTATCGGTTCTTCTTGAGACCTTACAAGCAAGTATGGGAGCTGGTGTGCTACGCGGTGCCAGCAGAGAGGCTGAGTGCGGGGTATGCCGTCGATTAGTATCGTAGCCGGTTGTTATAACGAGGAAGGCAGCGTCCGCGAATTATGGAACCG
>Ga0074045_10001611_pt1 | contig 21591 bp, 13 predicted proteins | sample BogForMeECP23OM2_FD_94442 | JGI IMG/M metagenome (GOLD analysis project Ga0074045, IMG submission 94442) | Bog forest soil microbial communities from Calvert Island, British Columbia, Canada - Bog Forest MetaG ECP23OM2 | ecosystem: Environmental > Terrestrial > Soil > Wetlands ... | reverse complement strand
CGGTAGTGATGGGCCAGAATCCTTCGAACAACGTCTTTGTCGATTGGGATGTGGAACGCCAAGGCCATCTGTTGTGCGATTCGCGGACAGCCCCAGTTGGGATTACGCCGCTTCATTTCCACGACCGCACGGATGAGTTCTGCGCTCGGTCCTTTCGGGCCGGGCTTCCGACGGCGATTCGGTGAGAACAGCATGCGGTACTTTCGCTGGCTCATGGCTTTGTGAAAGCCGAGCAGTGTCGAGGGCTTCAGTACAATTGCGGAACGGAGCAGACGAGTTGGACGCACCAAAAGCGCCATTCAAACCTTGAGCGATCAGCATGTGGACAAGCTGCACCAAATCCGCCTGAAATACCAGAGCTATGTCGGCGTAGGACCGGGAAAACAGTGAAGTAGTTTCAACATCAGTTTCGAGTTTCAAGTTTCAGGTAAAGACGTTCAGGCTGGCACAGCGCGACGATACTTGGTACGGCTAGGATAGAGCATACTTTCGATCTAAGTGAGAAGTTATTGGGCATCGCAATGGTGGAGAGAGTGAGATGGTGGGCTGAAATGGCCCGGGTCGGTTTTCGGTAGCACTTTTTCTATTTGAGAGTTGATATCCGGACTTGACTGCCCGCTGACAGGACATGGCGGTTATACCTGGAAACACTTAAGATGCGAGGGAAATTCAAGGACCCGCTTCTGCAAGCAGTTTTCGGCGCAGAAGCTATCAGAAGCAGCGAAGAAACACAGGCAAGCTCACTGCCGGTGACTCAACCGCAACTCGAAGGAACCATTGAGAAAGCGGTCTTCGAGATCATCGGGGGGCTTCTGCGAGAGCTGGGTTCGGAGCAATCCGCCCGGAATATGGCGCTTGACCCCACGGGGGAGGGCAACCTGGGCTTCGCCAGCGGGGAGCGCGTGGAGCTCTTGAATCGCCTTGAGAAGCGCTTTGAATGTCGCTTGCCCGAGGCCCTGGCCCGCAACGCAGAAACGCCGGCCGACTGGATTCAGGCGCTCATGGCGGGCTTGGCTAGGCGCAAGCGGCGCGAGCGCTATCGGATCGAGCAGCCTGCCCGGGCGGCCTCGGCAGCACCCGATTCTGCCCGCACCTGGGTGGAGGTGCTTCAGCACCACACGTCAGCGGACCCCGATCGGGTGCACATTCACTTGCTCCAAGGTGACTTGGGTCAGGACATCACTTATGCCAAGCTCCTGGAGACGTCCTCACGCGTGGCCGCCGGCCTGCGCGAACGTGGGCTCGCGCCCAACGAGGCGGTGGCCCTCATGCTGCCCACGTCGTCTGACTTCTTTTACGCTTTCTTCGGCGTGATGCTGGCGGGCGGCGTCGCCGTGCCCATCTACCCTCCGGCCCGACCCAACAAGATCGAAGAATACGTCCGGCGCCAGATCAAGATTCTGAGCAACGCCAATGTCAGTTTCCTCATTAGCTTTGACGGCGTCAGGGCCCTCTCGCAATTGATCGGCCTGAGCTTGCCGAACCTGAAGGGTGTCACCTCTGTGGCAGAACTTGAGCACATCGGCCAGGAAAGAGGTAACAGCAGGCGGTCCTGTGACGTGCAGGTCGCCGACATCGCCCTTATTCAGTACACCTCGGGATCCACTGACGATCCCAAGGGCGTGGTGCTGACCCACGCTAACGTGCTGGCCAACGTGCGCGACATCGGCTGCGCGGTGAAGTTCCGCCCGGACGATGTGGTGGTCACCTGGCTGCCGCTCTATCATGACATGGGTCTGATCGGTTCCTGGCTCTTCAGTGTTTACTACGGCGCGCCGATCACCGTCGTTTCGCCGCTTGACTTTCTCTCGCGCCCGGAGCGCTGGCTCTGGGCGCTCCATGACTCCGGCGGGTCGCTTTCCCCCGCCCCCAATTTCTCGTACGAGCTCTGCGCCCGCAAAGTCCGCGATGAGGCCATCCGGGGACTCGATCTCAGTCGTTGGCGCGTCGCCATCAATGCCGGCGAACCGGTGTTGCCCGAGACGCTGGCCCGCTTCGCGGAGCGCTTCAGCACCTACGGGTTCCGCCCCGAGGCCTACGTGCCTTGCTACGGGCTGGCGGAGTCCTCCGTGGCGCTCACTTTTCCTCCCATTGATCGGGCACCCAAGATCGATTCCATCCGCCGCAGCGTGTTTACCAGGGAGGGCCGTGCCGTGCCGTTGGCCGGGCCAGGCGCACCCAATCGGGATACCTCCAGCGATGGGGCGGCCGGCACCGGTCATGATCCCGACGTGATTCGCTTCGTCTCGAACGGTACACCTCTGCGGGGCCAGGAAGTTCGGCTCGTCGACGATGCTTGCCGCCTAGTGGGCGAACGCGTGCAGGCTCGGATTCTCTTCCGCGGGCTTTCGCGCACCGCAGGCTACTATCGCAACCCCAAAGCCAGCGCTGCCGTGATTGACGCCGAGGGTTGGATGGACTCCGGCGACCTGGGTTACTGGGCCGAGGGAGAGCTTTTTGTCACCGGGCGGGCTAAGGACCTGATCATCCGCGCCGGCCACAACATTGTGCCCCAAGAGATCGAAGCTGCTACCGCCGAGGTGAAAGGCGTGCGGTTCGGCTGCGTGGCCGCCTTTGGTAGCCTAGACCTGCGCTTGGGCACCGAGCGGGTGATCGTGGTGGCGGAGACCCGCGAGACCCACCTGTTGGAGCGCAAGCGCATCACTGCAGAGATTGTGCGTCGCCTGATCAGGACGGGTGTGCATCCCGACCAGGTGCTGCTAGTGCCGCCCCGAAGCATTCCGAGGACCTCCAGCGGCAAGATTCGCCGAAACGAGACCAAGCGCCTTTTCGAGACGAGCCAGCTTGGGGCCAGCGATCGTCCACTGTGGAGGCAGATGACCAGCCTCATGTTGGACAGCTTGGGCGCCCGGTTGGTTCGCACCATAGGCCGGTGATGCAGTCTATTTATGGGGCCTACATTGAACGCTGTTTGCCGTGCGATTTCGATCCTGGGAGGAGTGCCTTCAGCTTGTATTGCAATCAAAATCGAACAAAATTGGAATCTGGGCCCAAAACAACCGACGTTGCTCAGGATCTGGCGGTACGCCTCATGGACGAAGCCAGCAAATTGATGCGTGGTCTGACGTTTGTTGGGCTCGATCCCATCCGAGGGGCCGCTGATGTATTGAACAAGTTCACCGATGAGGTCTCCGAACGTAACCGCACGGAAGGTGAAGCCGGTTCGAAGCGGCGGACGATAACCCGCCTCACGGCCGACTTGCCCGGCGGTATGTTCGCGGCCGTCTTCAAGGCGACCGACCGTTTGCTTGATATTCCCAGTCCCTCGGCCGACGACGTCAGCTTCGACGACGAAAGCTACGCGGAAGTAAGTGACGCAACGGTCGAGCAGAACAATCGCTTCTGGTACACTCTCATCCGCGAACTCCGCACGGCTAACGATTTACATCGTCATCGCCATGTCATCATTCTGTTGCACGGATTGAATGAGGTGCCTTCTCCAAGTACGTTCCATGGGCCCACCGCTTATGCCGCGCCATCAGCGCGCCAGTCCTGCTTTCCCCCATGAGTTTCCATATGAACCGCGTTTGCCCCGAATGGGCGCTCCAGCAACAAAACATCTTTCAGCGGCGCAGTCTGCTCGGCGGGAACGATTCCTCACACCGCTTCAATGCCGTCATGAGCGAACGTCTGGATACCCGTCCGGAGCGATTCTCTTGGGGAACGGTACAGACGTATCTCGATCTTGTCGATCTGGTGCGTGAAATCCGCTCGGGCCACCACCCGCACTTCGCAGCCGATGCACGCGTGGACCTGCTTGGATATTCCGCCGGCGGCTACTTCACACTGCTGCTGCTGATGGACAATCGCGGAGATCTTTTCCGCGAGAGTCGCGGCGTCGCCTTTGCCTCGGGCATTCCAATCCGCGATCTTGATCTTGTATCCCCACTCATTCTCGACCTGACGGCTGAAGTCGCTTTGATGAAGCTCTTCGTGAAGAACATCGATCCCCCGCAGAGCGAGATCCTCCATGGCATTGGAAGAGGTAGTCGGTTCGATCCCGACCAGGTCCACCAATCGTTACCATAATGTAATCAGTTGGGTGTTCGTAATCAGTTGGGTTGACCGAAAGCCTTAAAGCAGGCTAAAATTTCCTAAAATTGCACCAAAATCGGGCGATTCGAAATGGCCGAAGAACCTGATTTAACTATCTTTGATTCATAAGTTTAGAGTGAAATGCGAAAGTGGCGGAATTGGCAGACGCACCAGATTTAGGATCTGGCGGGGAAACCCGTGGGGGTTCGAGTCCCCCCTTTCGCACCAATAACCTACTGGAATATGGACGGCCTGGGCCGTGGGTCGCGATTGTTGGTTCAACCGTGGCCTGTGGGCGGGTGCTGGTCAAGTCCACAACCCCTGGTAGTCGGTATAACCGCCACGAGAGGTCAATAGGCTGCTCTAGGATGATCCCGTTCTCGTTTGCTTGTTTGTCGTCCATCCCGGAGCGGTGGAGCTCCCTAGTCCTCACGCCTGCGATGATCTGACCATTGTCTATTCCCGTCCTGGGTTAGCCGCGAAGATTAGAATCTTCTGGCTTTTCCTGGTCTCTGAATTGCACCCTCCAAGACTGAAACTCCGGACATGGAGTTCTTGTTTGTTGTCGCAGTGGCGTCAGCGCCGCTCTCAGGATTCGTTGACTCTACGGCGCCACTTCGCAAGTGTACCTTCTTGGCGTAAAGGCGGCACGCCGTAGTGGAGTCGGTTCGGATTAGTGACAAGGCCTTGTAGCTGGGACCGGAAGAGTTTTTCCGGTGGGGACTCAATTCAAATGACGGCACACCCGTCACCAAGTGCTTCTCTGAATTGAACCTGAAGGAGGGTTCGACCAATGAAACCGCGTATTGCTGCGCTCACAATTCTGTGCCTCGCGCTGGCTGCCATTCCAGCTTCGGCGCAGGTTTATGAAAACGGCCCGGTCAACGGCACAGTTGATGCCTGGACCATTAACTTCGGTTACAGTGTCAGCGATACCTTTTCCTCGACGTACGCTGCCAAAATCATCGGCTTTGATTTTTACACCTGGGTATTTCCGGGCGACAAGCCGTTGACCGTGGACTGGTCCCTTCTGTCTAGCGAGATGGGTAGAACCCATTATTACGGCGGCGGAACAGCCAAGGTGGTGGACTCCTTTATCTCCAGCAATCAGTTTGGCTATGAAATCGAGGATTCAGTGTTTGGCCTAGATGTAGCGTTGCCAGGTGCCGGAATCTACTGGCTAAACCTGCAGAATGCGGCCACCGCCCAGGGCGATCCGCTGTTCTGGGACAAGAACAGTGGCGCCGGTTGCGATTCGATTGGCTGCCCATCGCAGGCTTTCGAGAATTCCTTTGGTACGATCCCTTTGGAAGCTTACGCGGTCTATACCGTCTGCGGCGCCGGGAATGACAACACAGCCGACTGCGGGCCACCGGCTCCTGAACCCAGCAGCATAATGCTATTTGGCTCCGGAATTGTTGGCCTCGCTGGCGTGCTGCGACGCAAGCTGTTCTGAAACCAAGAACGTTCGAGGGTTGTTTCTTAACCGTTCCGAGGCGGACCGTATTGCAAGCGCTTCAGCGCCGTACGCAAAGAAAGACGTGGATTGCCCATGCGATCCTAGCTGTAAACGCGATCCTAGGTGTAAGGGGTTGCCACGGCGTCTGGCCGAATCCCGGTTGGGCGGGCCACCTGCCGAATGTAGCCAAGGCAAGCCTGGCAAAATCAGGTATCGACGCGGACCCTACGCCAACAAGGCGGGATAGGCAACCAGTTTTGCTGGGGATCGATCACGGGAGAAAATCAGTGCCAGAAAAGCGCCGCGCCAGCAGCGGCCTGCCCAGCATTGGAAGGCGCTCTTATACTCTCTCGATCCGCACTGAGTTCAGCACCACGTCCTTCTTCGGCTTGTCCTGGTGGCTACGCGGGACTTTGGTAATCTTATCCACCACGTCCTGCCCTTCGATCACTTCGCCGAAGATGGTGTGATTGCCGGTGAGCCACGGCGTCGGCGCCACTGTGAGGAAGAACTGGGAACCATTGGTGTTGGGGCCGGAGTTGGCCATGGCAAGCTTGCCCGCCTTGTCGAATTTGTGCGGCGAGCCCTTGGTCTCATCCTGAAACTGGTAGCCGGGACCGCCCATGCCGGTGCCCATCGGGTCTCCAGCCTGGATCATGAAGTCGGGAATCACGCGGTGGAAGATGGTGCCGTTGTATAGCGGCGACTTGCTCTTGCTGCGGGTACGCGGGTTTGTCCATTCACGCGATCCTTCCGCAAGCTCGATGAAGTTCTTCACCGTGATGGGAGCGTCCTGCTCGAAGAGGCGGCAGACGATAGTTCCTTCGCTCGTATTCAGGGTTGCATAAACGCCCGGTTGTCGGTCCATGATCGTTCCCCTCAGGGAGATGTCAATAAAGTAGATTACATCATTAACAGCAGTTGGCAATCGGCGTTCGCATTCAGCCAATCTCAAGCGAGCGTTGAATTTCAAGAACGGAGTGGTGTGTGCTACCTACCAAATGCCAACCCTGCATTGACGCAGCGCCGAAATGCCGATTGCTGATTATTACGCTCCCGCTACAATGGCTTCTGCTACGCCATGCCCTCCAACTGGCTTTTCTGGCTCTTGTTCAACCTATTCGTGCTCGCGATGCTGGCCCTTGATCTGGGCCTGTTTCATCGCGAAAAGCACGTTGTGGATCTGCGCGAGGCGATCGGCTGGACGCTGGTTTGGATGACACTGGCGGCCTGCTTTGCAGTGCTCATCTACTTCTTCGGGCACTCTATGGTGGGCGGGCACGCACGGGCCAGCTCCCAACTTTCGCTGGAATTCGTGACCGGCTATCTGATCGAGCTCTCGCTCAGCGTTGATAATCTGTTCGTCTTCCTGCTCATCTTTCGCTACTTCCAAGTCCCGCGCTCCTCACAGCACCAGGTACTGTTCTGGGGCGTGCTGGGCGCGCTGGTGATGCGCGCCATCTTCATCGTGGCGGGCATCACGCTGCTGAACCGCTTTCACTGGTCCATCTACTTCTTCGGCGCAATCCTCGTCTACAGCGGCTTTAGGCTGCTGCGGCAGAAAGACAAGGACATCCATCCTGAGACGAACCTCGTGCTGCGCGGTTTTCACAAGCTGTTCCGCGTGACGGACGACTACCGAGACGGAAAGTTTTTTGTCCGGCGCGGACTCGTGCAGTATGCCACTCCCCTGGCCGTGGTGCTGCTACTGGTGGAGACCACCGACTTGTTGTTCGCGACCGATTCCATCCCTGCTGTGATGGCAGTGACACGTGAGCCGTTCATCGTGTACACCTCAAACGTGTTCGCGATACTCGGATTGCGTTCGTTCTACTTCGCGTTGGCGGGAATGATCGAAATGTTCCATTTCCTGCATTACGGGCTGTCGCTGATTCTCATTTTCATCGGCGTGAAGATGTTGGCTTCAAGCTATTTTGAGATTCCGATCGGGGTCGCCCTTGGCGTGGTCGCGGGTGTACTGGCGGCTTCGGTCGGGTTATCGGTAGCATTCCCGAAAAGCCGCCCTTAACCTTTAGCAACCGATGCACGCAAATGCTGGGTGCTAGAGATCCTAAGACCCCACATATCTGGCATATAAACTCCGCGCCACTGCTGTGTCCGTCGTACCTTTGATGATGGCTCGTCCGTCGGGAAAGAGGGTCAGCTCGTAAGGCTCACGCCAGAACTTAAGGATGAATTCGTTGTGCCGCACTGGGCCATGGGGAGTCAGCCGGCGGGTGACCTCGACGAAGTCGATCGGCCGCCGGCGCTCGTGGATCTGCACCGAATTGCGGCCGCAGAGTGTGATGTGGGGCCTCTCTTCGCCGGCGAGATGCACAAAATCCCGTAGATCGCAGGTACGGCAACCAGAGCGAGACTTGGCGGTGCTGATCTCGGCAAAATCGTTGGTCCACACATCGTACGAGAGAAGCGTGCGCCGCAACTTGTCGCGCGCGCCCACGAGCAGCTTTAGCACTTCCGTACACGCGAGGGACGCAATAAAGCTAACGGCCGAGCTCAGAATGCCGGAAGTGTCGCAGGTCTCGACCATACCGCGAGGGGAATCAGGAAAGATACAGGTCAGGCATGCCATCTCGCTGGGGAGCACCGTCATCGTAACTGCATAGCTGGCAACTGCGGCAGCGTAGATCCACGGCATTCTTTGGCTGACGGCAAAGTCGTTAATCAGATAGCGAGTCTCGAAATTGTCGGTGCCGTCGAGAAGCACATCGACGCGGCTGAGCAACTCTTCCACATTTTGCGGTGTTAAGTCTGTAGGGTGCGGCTCGACAGCAATTTCTGAGTTGAAGCCCTTGATTTTGCGCGCTGCGGCAATAGCCTTGGGCAAGGACTCGGCGGCATCGGACTCATCAAACAGCACCTGCCGCTGCAGGTTGCTGGGCTCGACGTAATCGCGATCGATGATCCGCAGGTAACCAACTCCCGCCCGAGCGAGCAACGATGCCAGTGCCGAACCGGTAGCACCGCAGCCCACGATAGCGACGCGCCCGGCGGCAAGTTGCTTCTGCCCTTCGGCGCCGATGGGCGGAAAGAGAATTTGGCGGGAATACCGCTCAGCGAAATCCAACGACTGCACGCTCCGTGGAAGGCTTCCTTGTTTATTATAGGGACTCCACATCCACCTCGCCTTCTGGGCAGGGCGAGGCGACTTTGCCGCCCGCCGGCGGCTGGCGCAGCCCTTGGACGCAAGTGATGGGCGAGAAGGGCGGGCAGATTTTGTTCGGGAGGTTCCGCCACTCCCCCAGTTGGGTTAAAGGTCAACGTTTGAGGGAGCCAATCACGCCATCGCCTTACAAGCTTGCTTCACTTATCGCCCTGGGAACGCTGGTCGCGACTCTGGCGTGGTCGCAGAATGCCCCGCTGGCGGGAACTCGTGATAACGATCCGAATTCTTCCCAAACGGACACCCCGAACGGTTTTGGAGCGCTCACCAAGTACGAGGGCGAGATCGTCCGCAAGATCGAGTTCCGTGGGACCACTGCCAATCCGGAAATGCTGCGCAGACTGCTGGCGCAACAGGTGGGTGAGTCGCTGGACCGCAACAAGCTGCGAAGGAGTATGGAGGCACTTTACGCCACGGGACGTTTTGCCAGCCTGCAGGTAGAAGCGGAAAATGCTGAGCCAACCGGGATTTCTCTGGTGTTTGAAACCACGGAAAACTATTTCTACGGCGACATCAATGTAGACGGCACGCCCAAGAAGACTAATCCCAAGCCCCATCAGCTCATCGACACCAGCAAGCTCGATTTAGGAGCCCCATTCTCGCGAGGGGAAGTAGATCGTGCGGTCGAACGCATGCAAAAGGTGTTAGCCGACAACGGATACTACAAGTCTGCGATCACCTATGAGCTCAAACCGAACGATAAGACTCGACAGATGGAGGTCGACTTCCATGTGGTGCCCGGTCCACCGGCGCGCTTGGGCCAAGTCACCATCGAAGGAGATACGGGCATTCCGCCCGACAAAATTCGTAGCCTCACCAAATTGAAGTCCGGCGCCGCGGTGAAGCAGGAACACATTACGCGGGCACTAGAACGGCTCCGCAAGAACTATCAGAAGAACAACCATCTGGAAGCTCAGGTTTCTCTGACCGAACGGCAATATCAGCCGGATACCAATCGTGTGAACTATACCTTCAAGGTGGATGAGGGCCCGACTGTCACCATTACCACCGAAGGCGCCAAGATCAGCAAGGGGGAACTGAAGAAGCTGGTCCCGGTGTATCAGGAAAATTCAGTGGACGACGATCTCCTGAACGAAGGCCGCCGCAATCTCCGCGATTATCTGCAGATCAAAGGATATTTTGATGCCAACGTTGAGGTTGAGCGGCATCCAACGCCAGCGGAGAACCACCTCAACATTCTTTATGTCATCGACGCCGGCGACCGGCACAAACTGGCCGCTGTCAAGGTGGAAGGTAATCGGTATTTTGACGCCGAAACCATAACCGAACGCATGACGGTCCAACCTTCCAGCATGCTTCTAAAGAACGGTCGTTTCAGCCAGAGGCTGCTGACCGAAGACCTGGTGTCCATCAAGTACCTCTACCAGTCGAACGGCTTTTTGGATGTCAAGGTGAACTCAGACCTTCAGGGCAGTTATGAAGGCAAGCAAGACGAGATCGCAGTCCTGATCAAGATCGAGGAGGGTCCTCAGACCCTGGTAAACTCGCTGCAAATCGTAGGCAACCACAGCTACTCTCTGGACCGGCTGCAGCGGTTGTTGAGCAGCGTGCCAAACCAGCCCTACAGCGATGCCAATGTGGCAGCCGACCGCGACAATGTCACCCTCTTCTACTACAACCACGGCTTCCCCAACGTGCAGTTCGAAGCTGCGGCAAGCCCCGTTCCCAACGATCAGCAGCATATGAACGTGGTTTACACCATTACCGAGGGCCAGCAGGTCTTTGTTGATCGTGTGATCGTGAGCGGGCTTGAGTTCACCCGTCCTTACATCGTGGACCGCCAGATGCGTATTCACGACGACGATCCCTTAAGCCAGAACCGCATAGTGGACTCTCAGCGGCGGCTGTATGACTTGGGTTTGTTCAACCAGGTGGACATGGCGGTGCAAAACCCTGACGGACAGGAACCTTCGAAAGATGTACTTTTCAATCTGCAGGAGGCGAAGCGCTGGACCTTCCGCTACGGCGGTGGAATCGAATTCGCGACCGGCAACATTCCCACCACCAGCAACCCGCAAGGGAGTACCGGAGTCAGCCCAAACGGAGTGCTAGAAATAACTCGCTTGAACATGTTTGGCCGCGACCAGACCCTCACTTTTCGGGCCAGAGTTGGACTGCTGACCCGGCGCGCCCTCGTTAGCTATGATGCGCCGCGGCTGTTTCACCGCGAGAACTGGCGCTTTACGGCAACTGCTTTCTACGACAACGAGGCTGACGTGAACACCTTCACCTCGGAACGGCTCGATGGAACGCTCCAGGCAGAGCAAAAATATAGCCGTACGACAACCATGCTCTACCGCCTGAGCTATCAGCGGGTATCCATCGATCCCAACAGCTTGGTAATCGATCCTACGCTGGTCCCGCTATATTCGAAGCCGGTGCTACTTGCAATTCCGAGCTTCACTTACCTGCGCGATACTCGTGACAACCCGATTGACTCGCACAAAGGGAGCTATAACATCGCGGACCTGGGTCTGGCGACCAGCGCATTGGGCTCAGAGGCGAACTTTGGCAAGGTGCTCCTCCAGAATGCAACCTACTACACTTTTAAGAAGCGGTGGGTCCTGGCAAGGAATACGCAGATTGGAGTCCTGCACCCTTATGGCACGAACAACTTTCTGAGCTTGCCACCGTCGGGAGCGCTCCCGTCGGAGGCCACGTCGGTTCCCTTGCCAGAATTGTTCTTCGCCGGCGGCGGCAATTCTCTCCGCGGCTTCTCCATCAACCAAGCTGGACCTCGCGACCTCCAGACCGGGTACCCGATAGGCGGCCAGGGACTGTTCGTGAACAACCTGGAAGTTCGGACTCCGCCGGTGCCGCTCCCGTATGTGGGTGACAACATTGGGTTCGTCTTCTTCCACGATATGGGCAACGTTTTTGCCACGGCGAACCAGATCGCGAGTGGAATGCTACGGATCCACCAGCCTTCCGTCGCGGCATGTTCCGCCCCGGGTAGCCTGGCTTTCTGCAATTTTAGCTACAACCCGCAAGCCATTGGGACGGGCATACGCTACAAGACACCGGTGGGTCCCGTCCGTTTCGACCTCGGCTATAACTTCAACCCAACGCGTTATCCCATCCGGGAGCATGACACGGTGCAGACGCTGCGGCATATCAACATTTTTTTCAGTATTGGACAGACATTCTGATGAGACGAATGCTTCATATCACGATCTGCCTGTTTTGCTTACTACCGGCGCAAGTGATCTCAGTGTTTGCTGGCGAGATCATTGATGGTGTTGTCGTCACGGTGAATCATAAACCGATCTTTCGCAGCGACTGGGACGAAGCTGTCTGCTACGAACTGTTCATGCAGCGCAAGCCTTTGACCCAGGTGAGCGAAGCCGATCGCGTCACCGCGTTGCAGCGGCTCATCGACCGCCAGTTGCTTAAGGCACAGATGAGCGACGTCCATGCCCTGCAGCCGTCGGAAGACGATTTGAAAAATGACGTGGCGAAGTTGCGAGCACAGGTTCCCGACGGCAATGGCGATAAGAGCTGGCAGAAATTGCTTGCCCACTACACCCTCAACGAAGAGCTGCTAAAAGAACACCTGCGTGCCGAAGTGGAGGTAATGAACTTCGTGGAAGTACGTCTGCGTCCCAATGTTCACGTTCAGCCGGAAGAGGTCGAGGCGTACTACGAGGACCAACTACTACCTGATCTGGAGAAAGCCGGCGGCAGGGTTGTCTCTTTCGAAGATCTCGAGCCGAGGATTCGCGAGCTGCTCACCCAGCAGCACATTGACGAACTGCTGGATGCATGGCTGCATAACCTGCGGCAGCAGGCTGATATTCGGACAAGCGTGCCGATTCCCGCGGTGAGGGTCCCGGCCGACCAGCCCAGGGCCTCGGGCGCTAATTGAAAATGCCTGAAAAGACCACAATCCGACGCTCGCACACTCGCCTCTGGATTGAGGCGGGGATCGGTGTCGTGTTGCTGGCGATCGTTGTCGCCATCGTCTGGTACCTGCGGAGCCCGCGGTTCGAGGATTTTGTGCGCCGCAAGGTGATCGGCACTCTGGAAGACATCACCGGCGGCCGGGTTGAGCTCCGGTCGTTTCACTGGAACCTGGGGAGGCTTGAATTTGAAGCCAGCGATCTGACCGTCCACGGAGGCGAAGGGCCGGATCAATTGCCTTACGCACACGCCGATCGCGCCTACGTGCGACTGCACATTGTCTCCTTTTTGGAGACGCGAATTCACTTGGACTATGTTGGGCTCGAGCGCCCGGTCGTTCACCTCATCGTTTACCCTGATGGCACCAGCAACGTGCCACAGCCGAAGGTCAAGCAGGGCAATGCTGGAACCGTACAGCGGCTTTTTACCCTCGCCATTGGTCGCGCCGATCTTCGCAAAGGCATGCTGCTGTTGAATGATCGCGAGACGCCCCTGGATTTCAGCGCGGCAGACGTTGAGGCGATATTGACCTATGACCGCGGCGACCATCGTTATGACGGGACCTTGCGCATCGGCAAAATCGATGCAAAGTACCAGGATTTACGCGATATTCCCGCCCAGGCCGAGATGGAGTTCAGTCTCTGGCACGACAAGGCACAGATCAAATCGTTGAAGGTCACGTCCGAGAAGTCGTCGCTTGAGGCGCAGGGAAAGCTGACCCATTTTGATAATCCACGCATTGAGTTGGCATACAGCGCAGTATTGGATATAGGTCAGCTCGGAGCGATCACACGAACCTACGAACTGCGCGGAGGTACGTTGACCGCCAGCGGCTCGGGCAAGTATTCGGAGACGAGCCGCACTTCGCGCGGCAAGCTTGCGATTCGCGGATTCGATTATCTCCAGAAAGGCGTCGTGCTACGTAACGCCAACGCAAGCGCGGATTTTTCCTACGATAACAACCACCTTGTGCTTACCCGAATAGCAGGGCGTTTGTTGGGGGGCGAGGTAACAGGCGAGGCGGCAATCGACAATCTCGTGGGGTCGAGTTCAACGTCCACCGCACAACCGCCAGCCGACAGCGGCAACCGACCGCGGAAAGAACGCCCGAGCAAATCCGGCAAACCCGATTCTCTTGCCGCGACCACCACGAAGATCAGCGGCCCCGGACCGCAGCACGGGACGGCGCGGCTGCATGTAAGTAGTGTATCGCTGGCGGAACTGATGCGCGCGATCTCAACCCGATCGTTGCCGTTGGCCTCGCCGAGGCCAGCCGGCAGTGTCAGCGGAACGGTTGATCTGATGTGGACACGATCCTTGGCGGAGGGGGAGGGCGAGCTCGTCCTCGACATCGCTCCTCCGGCACAACCTGCGGATGGCGAATTGCCGGTAAGCGGGACCCTGCGCAGCCACTATGGTCTCCGGCCCCAGTTGATGACAATTTCAGGACTGAATCTCATGACACCGAATACGCACCTGAACGCGTCGGGCACACTGGGCTCAACTTCCGCCGATCTCAAGGTTGATTTTACTGCGACCAGCCTGAAGGAGCTCGAGCCATTTGTAGTGGCCCTCGGCTATGCTCCTTCGCCGATCGAACTGGCCGGCGAGGCGAACTTCAACGGCACGATCACCGGCAGGCTGGAGGATTCCCAGATTGCGGGCCATGTGCAGGCGTCGAACTTTGTCTACATTTACACCGCGCTCCCCAAGGCCCCGGAACATCCGCCTCATCAGCAGTCGAAGCGGGAGATGTTCTCGCGCGCGGTATCGGCGCCTCAGCCGGGGCCATCGCAGGCCACCGCGCAGGTGAGACGTATTCACATCGACCAGTTCTCAGCCGACGTGCAGTACTCACAATCGAAGGTCGCCATCCATCGCGCCATCATTCAGGAAGGAAGGGCGCGTCTCAACGTGGATTGGACGGCGGCGCTGGAGAAGGGCAGCTTCACCGAAGATTCGCCCTTCCAACTCCAGGCTGCCGTGCAAAATGCGGAGGTAACCGACTTACAACGTGCTGCCGGACTCGACTATCTCGTGACTGGCGCACTGAACGCTACCCTTGAGGCTACGGGGACGGAGGGAAATCCTCACGGTAAGGGACAATTTACGCTGACGGCGGCACAGGCCTACGGCCGCCCAATCAAGTCTGCCAGCGCGAACCTTGAGTTCGCGAACCACCAGGCGCAGTTGGATCACATTCGGCTTCTGGCGGCGCGCGGCGTAGTCGCAGGCTCTGCCACGTACAACTTCAACACCAAGAACCTCAACTTCGATCTAAACGGCGCCAGCATTGATCTCGCGGAAATTCCGGAATTGCAATCCGCCCGCCTACAAACCGCCGGAGCCGCCAGCTTCGCAGCGAAAGGCTCAGGTACGATCGAGGAACCGACCATTAACGGCTACGTGGAAGTAAGTGACCTGGTGTTAAACGGCGAGCGAGTCGGCGGCTTCACCGCCCACGCCGTGACCCGTGGCAGGCAGCTTCAGCTCACAGCGCGCTCGAACTTCCCCAAGGCGAGCCTCTCTCTCGACGGAAATGTCGAACTGCGTGGCGACCTGCCCGGCAACCTGACCATGCAGTTTTCCAATCTCGATGTTGATCCCTTTCTGCGGGCTGAAGTCAAGGGGAGAATCACGGGACACTCGTCGATGGCGGGGCAAGCTACTTTGATGGGACCGCTGAAACAGCCGAAGCTTCTGAGCGGCGATTTCAAGATCAACGAATTTAAGGTCGAAGTCGAAAAAGTCCCCATTGCCAGTGACGGGTCCATCGAGTTGCAGCTGGCCGACGAGGTAGTCTCAGTTCAAAGATGCGCGCTGGTCAGCGAAGACTCGCGACTTGCCTTCAGCGGGAGCGTGAACTTGCGGGGCAACCGCCGGCTGGATCTGCGCGCCGACGGCAGCGTCAATCTGAAGCTGGTGCACACTCTCGATCCCGATGTCACTTCTTATGGCGCAGTGACCCTCGGCATTACCGTCACCGGCGACACGGCGAAGCCGCTGATCAACGGGCACATCGAGATCAACCATGCGGGCCTGTCCATGATCGACTTGCCCGCCGGACTCGGCGATATCAACGGGAGATTCGTATTTAATCAGGACCGGCTGGAGGTAGAGCACCTGACCGCACACACCGGAGGTGGCCTGCTGACCTTCGCCGGCTTCGTCACCTATGGCCGGACCATGGGCTTCGACCTGACGGCTACGGGAAGCGAGATCCGCTTCCGTTACGCGGGTATCAGTGTTACCTCGGATCAGTCGCTGCACTTGATGGGCACGCTGCGGAACTCTACTCTGAGCGGCGACGTGACGGTCACGCGCTTTGCACAGATTCCATCAACCGACTTGACGTTCGCTCTTGCGCAGGCCAGCCCGTCGGCGGTACCCAACCCGAATTCACCGCTCAACGGTTTGCGCCTTGACGTTCGCATACTCTCCGCACCGGAATTGACCGTGCAGACATCGCTCGCCAAGCTCTCCGGCGGTGTGGACCTGCGCCTGCGCGGCACTGCGGCACGGCCGGTCCTATTGGGCCGAATCAATATTGCCGAGGGCGATCTCAAAATCGGCGGAACCAAGTACCACCTGGAACGCGGTGATATCACATTTACCGACCCGGTGCGGATTGACCCCGTGCTTGACGTCGAAGCCACTACCCGCGTTCGTGACTACGACATCACAATTGGACTCCATGGGACGCTGGAGAGGCTCACCACTACGTATCGCTCGGACCCGCCACTCTCCAGCGAGGACATTGTCGCTCTGCTTGCGTTTGGACGTACCCAGTATGACACGAGTGCGGCTGGGACTCCGCAGTTTGGATTTGCCGAAAGCGCCTCGAATGCCGTGCTCGGTCAGGCCATAAATCAGACGGTAACAAGCCGATTCTCGCGATTGTTTGGAGTGAGCTCGATCAGAATCAATCCCTCGGTAGGAGGGACAGACAACAATCCCAATGCGCGCCTGTCGGTGGAGCAGCAAGTCTCGAATAACGTGACACTCACATACATAACCAACCTCACCCGTTCGGCGCAGCAGGTCATCCAGTTCGAATACAACATCAACAGCGAATACACTCTCCAGGGTATCCGCGACGAGAATGGCGTGGTGAGTTTTGACCTTTTGGTCCGCAAGCGGAAGCGCTAAGAGCGAGTTGGGTCGCGCGGGCCCGTTTGAAATTACCGCCTTAGGGCCCTAACGGGGAAACCTGCCTTATGGAATTCCGGGGAGCGATGTAAACGTTGGCATAATCCGGAGCCCAGGCCGCACCATCGCCCTACCCGACCAGCTTGGTTTCAGCTCGGGGAGCAAGCAATCGCGTGAGAACTCTGTTTCATTGGCCAAGGTCGAACCCATCATGCAAAACGCCAGCCTCAAAGTGGCGGAATAAATAATAGTAGCCTAGTGCAGGAGCCCTAGGTAAAGTGGGAAACAAGACCGAATCCCGTCGGGACGGCGCAGGATCTCACGGCACACGAAAGCTCCAGATCCGGTTGAATATGAGCCGCCTAGCAGCGACACTGCTGGGGAGAGACTCTGAGGCCCGCTCCACTCGACTGTCTAGCAATATGTTTACACACATCTTCAATGACGGTCACGCTGCTGGAACTCTGGAAGAGCAGCGCGCGCGGATGGTCGAGGAGCAATTGCGCTCACGCGGCATTCGCGATCCCCGCGTGCTGGCGGCGATGAGTAAGGTCCCGCGCGAGGAGTTCATCGCCAGCGACGACCTCAGGGATGCTTATGGAGATCACCCGCTGCCCATCGGTGCAGGGCAGACCGTATCGCAGCCGTACATCGTGGCTGCCATGGTGGAGGCGTTGGAGATGCAGCCTCCCGACCGCGTGCTCGAGGTCGGGACAGGCACCGGATATGAAGCGGCGATCCTGGGGGAACTGGCTGCCGAGGTGTGGACGATCGAGCGCCACGAGGAGCTGGCAAACAAAGCGCGAGAGATACTGGCCCGGCTCGGCTGTCCCAATGTGCACGTCGTTCACGGTGACGGCAGCCTGGGTTTACCCGAGCAGGCGCCTTTCGACAAGATCCTCGTAGCCGCCGGGGCGCCGCGAATTCCGGACAGCCTCGTTGCTCAACTGGTGGATGGCGGCAGGCTGGTCGTGCCGGTAGGGAATCGAGCCGAGCAGCAGGTGCACATCCTAAGAAAGCTGGGCAGCGAAACTGTTGTCACAACCCACGAGCTTTGCCGCTTCGTGCCCCTGGTCGGACAAGAAGGATGGGAGTCGTGACAACAGCGAAACCGCTCAGTGCACGAGCAAACCACTGGCGGCTGCCACCAGGCCAACCACGGCCAGAACCATCCCGAAGTACCAGTATGCGCGCTTGTCAGTAAGCAGGGTGATGGACGTGACGACCAGGGCAATCTCCAGAAACACCTCGCCAAGGTCGAAGCGGTCGGCGCGACCGCTGGCGCGTTGCACCTCCGCCTCGAGTCCACGAGCCTCGGCCTCGATCTCTGTCTGCTGTTCATGATACTTTTCGATCTCCGCGTGAAAGTGCTTCCGCACTTCATCGGCGCGCTCGGCCTTCGTATTCTCCAAGGCGGTCAGGACCTCATCGAGCGCTTCGAGATTATTGCGGCGCATATTCTTTGCCTGGTAATAACCCCACTGGTCGGTGGCGCGAGTCTGCATCAGGATCTCTTCGGTGTGGGCGCGATGGCCGAGCAGTGACACAGTGGCCACGAACACGGCCAGGATCGCGATGGTGAGACTGACCGGAGCCATCTGCCTTTTTTCTTTGCCTTCTTCTGCCGCTTCTTTCGTTTTTTCCATTGCTTCCATTTCTTCGCTCATTGGGCCTCCATTGCCAATTAACTCTTAGCTGAACCCCACAATACCGAAATACTAAATCCCGGACCATTTCCACAGTGGGTATATCCGGCTTCACCGACGGGCGGGTGCGGTGAAACTGCTCTGAAAGCACCGCATGTCGCTACCCTGGCCCAATTACAAGGCATTTATTTGCGCTCTGATGGCTGATAGACGGTTCCATGGGCGGTTCGGATGAGTGGCCGCCGTAGAGGCGATTCGCCCCGGAGGGATCGCCTGACATGCCTGGAAATTTTCCTGCGTCAAGCTCCTCAATAAATCATACTCGATGGCATCTAGTCGCTCGCGCCCAGTGCTGGATGACAGCAAGGGCCGTATCCGATGCGATCACGTGCGGTCGGAATTCGATTGCTCGTCGCCAGAGCGTAGATCTGGAGCTTGCTGAGGCTTACCAATTCGGCTGCGTCGGACATTGTGAGGGCAGCCGTTATCTTCTCGAGGGAACACCCGAGGCCGCTTGTGCAGGCCCTGGTTGGGTAGGGTCGTCTTCTTAGACTTCGCCGAGCCTTTGGTAGTTTTCCATCAGTTCAAGTCTAACTGTCCGTACGACCAAAAAGCAGCTTCAGGGCTGCTCGGATCGCAGAAATGATGTATGCCAGCTCAATTTCCCTTTGACAAAGGCCTGGGAAGAATCCTAAGCTAAGCGGAACTTTTATCACGCCGGGGGTCCCGCCAATGCTGTTGCCAAAGGCCCCGCCAGCCGACCTCAACTCAAAACTCCAACATGAGACTTGCGCATGTCCTGAGGGGGATGTCATGTATCGGATTTCCAAGACCCTATCGGCGCGGACAGCGGAAACGGCGGTCTGCGCGTTCTCAGATTTCGTCTGGCATTTTACCCGCGCGGGAAATGCGTTCTTCCCAAAGCGCGAGCGCTCCGTTCGATGGGCGCCGGGAAAGCTATCCAGACGGCCCGATGCATCCGTCATTCCCTTGGGGATACCTCGAACGATACAGTCTGTCTGCCCAGATTGCATAGCAGAAAGTCGGAGAGCACTACTGCAGGGTACAGCCGACGTAGAAAGTTTCAAATGCGATCCCGGAGTTATCGGTGCCGAGATTGTCGAAGAAGCAGGGCGCATCCTTATTCGGAAGATTTGCCCGATCCACGGACCTTTCGAGGATCTACTCGCTGCGAACGCAGCTTTTTTTCGTCGAATCGAAAGGCTTTATCCAGGGCCCGACTTTGCTTGCACCGAAGATGAGTTGATCCACGATCATGGAGTGTCTAGCATTCGGTATGGCCGCGGCGCGTTTCTCGTGTTCGACCTGACCAACCGCTGCAACATGAAGTGTTGGCCATGCTTTATGGATGCCAATGCCGCCGGCTATGTTCACGAACTGGACCTGGAGGACATCAAAGCCATCTTGCAGCGTGCTCGCTCGTTCAAGCCCCAGCGCGAAGTGAACATTCTTTTCTCCGGCGGAGAACCAACCATCTCCCCGTTCTTCCTCGATGCTGTTAGGTATGCGAGGGAAGCGGGTTTCAGGCGCCTTCATGTGGCTACGAACGGAGTCCGTTTCGCACAAGAGCCAGCGTTTGCCGAGGAAGCCCGCGAAGCTGGCCTTTGCAGCGTGTTCCTCCAGTTCGATGCAGCTTCAGAGGAACGAAACCGCCACAGGGGAGTGGGTAATCTGTTCGAGGCCAAACTTAAGGCAATCGAGAACTTGGCCAGAGCAGGCCTCCGCGTAACGCTGCAAAGCACAGTTGTCAACCACTATAACGAGGACCAAGTCGGGCCCATCATCGAATTTGCCATTCGGAATATCGACAAGGTGTTCAGCGTGGTTTTCCAGCCGATCATGTTTGCTGGCCGAGATCGCGAAGTAGACGACGACAGGCGGTATCAACAGCGCTACACGCTGTCCCAGCTTGCCGAAGATCTCAGGTCGCAGGTTCAAACGGACTGGCAACCCCTCAGAGACTGGTTCCCGACCGCAATCATGAGCAGATTCGGCAACGTTCTAGACTTACTCCAAAGCGAAATCGCCGAAGAGGGCTCGGTTGTGCCCAATGAGCATCCTGATTGGGGGGTAATGAGCCCGTTGCTCGTAAGCCGCCGCACCGGGCTCTGGGTGCCCCTGACGCAATTCTTCGATCTGGAGAGCTTTGCCACCGATCTCGGTGAAATCGCTGGGGCTAGCCGCGGCAGAACACTGACGTACATGCAACTTGTGCCAGCCGTCCTCCGGAACTACAACCCAAATCGGGCGCCAGCTGGCTTTTCCATCACTGATCTGATGGACTTGTTTCGTCAGTGCGTTGCGCGCGCAAAAATCTCCAGCCGCAATTGGGAAATGGCTGAACGGGGAACTGGTGACTGGACGCTTCTTATCGTCTATGGCCAGTTGTTCCAGGACACTGGGGTCTACGACCTCAGCGCTATCGAGACGAGCATGACTCCTGTGGGTACCCAAGAAGGGGAGGTCGCCTTTTCCGCCTACAATTCAATTGGCTGGCGCGACCTCGTGGAGCAACGGCACAAGACGGCAAAGCTCGCCCAATGGCATCGGCAGCATGGCAGGCACCAAATATACGCGCACGGGAGCCTTGTTCGAATCCCTGATAGCCGGACAGCCGCTGCAGGCGATAAAGCTGCAGAGAGGGTGAGCCACTAGAAGCGAACGGATTGTTTTCTCCAACCACCTCTTCAAAGGCATAACAACCAACAGCCATACGCTTGGGTAGGGTGGCGTCAGAACAGACGTGTCCCAGGCAAGCGCAGGATTTCCGCACGGTCTCACGTTGGGTTGTTCTACATCCAATTGGTGACTTCCTTCCCAAAATGGCGCAAGATAGCACTCGCTTGAGGACGGCTGACGACGGACGCGAGGGCCGCGGCGTCGGCTTCCTTCACCGCCTGCAGGCTGCCAAAGTGCTGCAATAAGCGGCGGGTGGTGCGTTCGCCGATGCCGGGAATGTCGAGCAGTTCGGTCTTGCGATCGCGAATCTGGCGACGCTTGCGATGGAAACTCACGGCGAAGCGGTGAGCTTCATTGCGCACCTGCTGCACCAAATGCAGCACCGGAGAATGACGGTCGAGCGCAATCGGGTCGTCTTCCTGGTTGTGCACGTACATAATTTCTTGACGCTTGGCGATCGCGGCTAGCGGCTGGTT
>Ga0074045_10001610_pt1 | contig 21600 bp, 16 predicted proteins | sample BogForMeECP23OM2_FD_94442 | JGI IMG/M metagenome (GOLD analysis project Ga0074045, IMG submission 94442) | Bog forest soil microbial communities from Calvert Island, British Columbia, Canada - Bog Forest MetaG ECP23OM2 | ecosystem: Environmental > Terrestrial > Soil > Wetlands ... | reverse complement strand
CTGATCGCCCGCGACGCGGTCTTCAATGTCAGGGATTTCCTGGCGGACGGTTCGCGTCTGGCATTTCTCGCGATCAAAGATTGCGAGAAAGAACTCGATCAGATCGAGCGCAAGATTGACGAGCAACTGCCCGAAGCTATCACGCGCGTAGGGGAAGGCAAGGCGCGTGAATTGCTGGCCTGTTTAAAGTTCATCACCGACCTCGAACGCATCGGAGACCTCGCCTACAGTGCGGTCATGCATCTGCAATCGCGCCGCGAAAAATTGCCGGCGGCGGATTCCCGTCAGCTCATCGAGATGGCAGCTCTGCTTTGCGCAATGCTGGAGCAGGTTCATCAGGGCTTTATTAAGCGGGACTTGTCGTACGCCCAAAGCGTCCTGCAATCCGATCCGGAAGTGGATCGTTTGTGCCATTCCTTGTTTCACAGACATCTGGCCGAGCCGAATAGTCCGAGCGGACAGAAGAATTTCGACATCCTGCTCGCTGCCCAGGCGCTGGAGCGCATAGGCGATCACGCCAAGAATCTGGCGGAGGAACTCTACGGTTTATCCGAAGGTAGGTCGCTGCGCCACAATTTGAGAAAACTCTCGACCGCGTAGCCACCGGGTTGCTGGCGGAAGTTCCTGGCAGAATCTAGCAGGTTGCTGAAAAACTGGCTTCCGAGCAGAGAGTGTAACCTCAGCGGCTAAAGCCGAAGTGAAAACAATGCGGTTACCGCAGCGCTGAAGCGCTGCGCCACCCAAAATCAGGCGCGAGACCGAGTTTTTCCGCAGCCTGCTAGTACGCCCAGTACGGCCCAGTTCCGCCCGGTGTGCTCTGGCCATAGATGGCCGTATACACATTGCGCCCGTAGAAAAAAGGCAAGCCCCAATCGAAGTTGTCGATAGTATTCGGGCCCGCCAGTTGCCCAAATACATTGGCGTTCGGATTATTGTTGAAGAGGTTGTCGGCATTGGCCACACTGAAACTCACCGTGCCGCTTGGCGATCCGGTCGATCCTTCATTGGCGGCCGAAAGATTCTGCGTTGCCGACGGGCAATAGAAGTAGTTGGCATCAGAACAGACTGGTATTCCGGTCGTGCTACTGTCCAAGAAGTACAGTCCGTTCGAGCCGCTGTCAATGAAGCTCTGGTTGTAGGCCGTCTTCTGGTAGGTGGTAATGAAGTTTCCGTAATCGTCGACGCTATAGACCGTCGCTCCATTGAGCCCATTGTTCGACTGCGTTCCAATGCCGAAGATGAGCGAGCCACTTAGCGTTGTCTCTGGTCCGCTGACCGCAGGCAGTTCAATGATTACTCCATTATTGTCCGTCGAAAAAAGAACTACAGGGTTTTGTACCTGCTGTGCGAAACCTTCCGCGACCACCACACAGCCAGAAGCCGGACACTCATAATAGAGGTCGGGATTCGAAGGCCCGGTTGTCGTGCACGCGCCGCCGCAGTCTTGCGGAAAATTTCCCACGCCCAGGATGCCATTTGCACCCAAGTCCGAAAGCGTTTCTGCAGAGGGTCCGAAATCCGCGCACGCCTTCGGAACGGTGAAGTCCGAGCCACTGATCACCTGAATCGGCGTCGAACTGGCCTTCTCCCCGGCGATCTCAACGTCCGCCGTCTGCACCGGGCCCCAGGTATAGAAGCTCACAAAAGGGAGACACTCGACCACTGGATTGCCATCCGATGCCTTCTGTTGCGGCAGCGAAACCGCCAGTGCCGAAGAAAGTAGTCTCAGTCCCGAAGATCCCGTATCCACGAGGACGCCATCAATCGTCTGGCAGGTTGAGGTGCCCGGCACGCATACCGTCACGCTGGTAAACGCACCGTTGGCATAGTTTCCCGCTGGTCCGGCATTCACCGTAATCGCTTGCACGTTTGAGCCTGTCGGCGTCGGCGTCGGGGTCGGGGACGACCCGCTACTCCCTCCGCATGCCACCGCGAACAGCAGGGTTCCGCAAGCTGCGACCGTCGTGATTCGATTCACGCCCGTCAAAATTACCCTGACGCACTTCATCGGATTGCCTCCGCACTGACTCCCTGCGGCAGCATCTCCGGGATGTACGCCCGGCCCGCGAACGACCGCATATGTCCACCCGATTGCACGACGAGTCCGGGCTGCTCAATAACCAGAGGCCTTCGCCCCGGATGCGAATTCACCTGCGCCTGCGCGGCTTGCTGGTACTGCCCGAAATAGTTGGCCAAAATCTGCCGCATGTCTGGAGGCCATGGCCCTTGCCACGCCACAGCAAACACTTTCCCCGATGTTAAAACGTACTCCCGCACCACAATCCCGGTCGGAGCCTGGATCTCGTGTACCGCATAGGCTTGGGCTTGCGTGACTCGCAGCTTGCCTTGCATGTAGGCCTGGTCGGCCTGCACCGAACTCACGTCCTCACCCAGTCCGGCGAAGGAGGGCAAGGCAAACATCAGCATCGCCGCCGAAAGAATCGCTGCCCGGAGGACCAACTTCGTCGCACCGCCATGGGATTGGAAAATCTGTCGTTCTATCATGCAAAGGCACTCCTGTGGACCAAACGCAGCTAGAGACCGAACTCGAGATTGTGATGTAGTTAGATTGGGGATTAACTTCCGGGGTTGCCGTCTTAAGAGTAATAGTTTGTAAAGAGTACGGGGAGGACGGACGGTCAAGTCACTCATTTCGTATCAGGGCATCGCTTTAGCGATGCCTTAAAGTCTTCGAAATCAAATGCCCCTTTAGGGGCGGGACTCCACACTCTTTAATGAAAATCGTGCGACACCGTCTCTGCCCGCGTGACGCACAGCGGCGAAACTTTTTCCGCCCGGATGTGGATCACGTTGTCCTGATTCTGCAGAATTCCCTCGATCATCAGGAAGCGCTCGGAAATCAGCAGCGCTCGATTCTTCTGCAGCAGATCGGGAGCGATAATCGCATTGGCGATCCCCGTTTCATCTTCCAGGCTCATGAACATCATTCCCTTGGCCGTCCCCGGCCGTTGGCGGGCAATCACGCATCCGCCGATTCGCAAGCGGCGTCCATTCGGCAGGTGCGCCAGATCGCAAGCGCGAAAAATCCCCATGTTTTTCATCTCCGTCCGGCGATACTGCATGGGATGAGGGCCGACCGTGAGCCCGGTAGCGCGAAAATCCGCCACCAATCGCTCTTCGTGCGTCATGGCTGCAAGCGGAGATTCCCCATCAATCTCCGGCAACTCATCCAGCAACGGACCTGACCAGCGCACCGCACGCTCCACCTGCCACAGCGCATCGCGGCGATGAAAAGAAGCAGTGGACAGTGGACAGTGGGCAGTGGACAGTACAACAAACTCCTCGCTTTGATTTGTGCTGGCCACTGGCCACTGCCCACTGCCCACTGAATTCAGCGCTCCAATCTCCGCCAGCGTCGTCAACTCATCCTTCCGCAACTCGGGCACGCGGCGAGCCAGATCCTGAATTGAAGCAAACGGCGCCAGGCTGCGCTCCCGAACCAGCGCCTGCCCCGCCGGCTCGCGCAATCCGCGCGCGTACTTCAGGCCGAGACGCACAGCAAGATTTTCGAAGCCCGGCAAGGTATCGCTCCTACTGGCCACTGGCCACTGGCCACTGGCAACTGTTTCTAAACTGCACTTCCAATCCGACCGCGTCACATCCATCGGCAACACTTTCAATCCGTGGCGCTGCGCATCTTTCACAATCGTCGCGGGATGGTAAAAACCCATGGGCTGATTATTCAGAAGCGCCGCCGTGAACGCCGCCAGGTAATGGCACTTCAAATACGCGCTGGCATAGGCAATCAGGGCAAAACTGGCGGCATGCGATTCCGGAAATCCATAAAGAGCAAACGAAGTAATCGACTGGATGATCTGCTCCTGCGTTTCACCGCAGATTCCGTTGCGGGTCATGCCGGCGCGCAGCTTTTCTTCAATCACTTTCATTCGCGCCTCAGAACGTTTGAAGCCCATGGCGCGGCGCAACTCCTCCGCTTCGCCGCCCGTAAAGTTGGCGGTGATCATGGCCATGCGCAGCAACTGCTCCTGAAACAGCGGCACGCCCAGCGTGCGGCCGAGCACCGTTTCGAGCGACGGATGCGGATATGTGACCGCTTCTCTGCCTTGCCGCCGCTTGAGAAAGGGATTGACCATATTTCCCACGATCGGCCCCGGCCGTATGATCGCCACTTGCACCACGATGTCGTAAAAGCGCTGCGGCTTCAGGCGTGGCAGGCACGCCATCTGCGCCCGGCTCTCCACCTGGAACATCCCCACTGTGTCGGCTTTTTGCAGCGTGGAATATACGACGGGGTCGTCCGGTGGAAGGTGCGCGAGATCCACTTCTGCGTGGTAATGATCGCGAATCAGTTCGAGAGAATCTTTCAGCGCCGCCATCATACCCAGTCCCAGCAGATCGACTTTGATGATGCCCATGTCGGCGCAGTCTTCTTTATCCCACTGCACGACCACGCGGCCGGGCATGGAAGCGGGCTCCAGCGGGACGACCGAATCGAGACGGCCCTCACAGATGACCATGCCGCCCGAGTGCTGCCCTAAATGCCGCGGCAGATCCTGCGCTGCGAGACACAACTCGAAATATTTGCGCATCCGCGGATGCTTAAGATCGAGCCCGGCATCGCGCAGACGGCGGTCGAGCGCATCATTTTCGTCTTTGAATTCCCAGGTGGCCACGGCCGCCGAAATTCGCTTCAGCGTGTCTTCGTCGAATCCCAGCGCTTTGCCCATTTCGCGCGCGGCCATGCGATTGCGATAGGTGATCACGTTGGCGGTCATGGCCGCTCCGCGCTGCCCATAACGCTGATAGACATACTGGATCACGCGCTCGCGCTCGTCGCCGCTGGGCAAGTCGAGATCGATGTCGGGCCACTCGCCGCGTTCCTCGGAAAGAAATCGTTCAAACAATAATTCCATGCCGATCGGATCTACCGCGGTGATGCCGAGCGAGTAACAAACTGCGCTGTTGGCGGCCGATCCGCGGCCCTGCGCCAGAATTTTCTGTTCGCGGCAGAAGCGCACCAGGTCCCAGACAATCAGGAAGTACCCGGCAAGTTTCAGTTTTTCAATCAAGTTCAACTCGCGCTCGATCTGCCGCCGCGCGCGCTTCTTCAACTCGGCATCCGCCCGCCCATACCGGCTCTGCATTCCTTCCCGCGTGCGCTCCCGCAGAAACGACATCATGGTTTCGCCCTCCGGCACGGGATAGCGCGGAAACTCGTATCCCAGATCGTTCAGCGTGAACTCAAGCCGTGAAGAAAGTTCAACCGTGTTGGCGATGGCCTGCGGAACATCCGCAAAGAGCGCTCGCATGGCTGCGGGAGACTTGAGATAGCGCTCGGCATTCGGCGCCAGCAGGCGTCCGGCAGTAGCCAGCGTGCGACGATGCTGCAGCGCGGTGAACGCATCCGCCAACTCGCGCTCCCGAGGCGTGGCATAGTTCACGCCGTTGGTCGCGAGTAGCGGCAGTTGCAAAGCTTCCGCGATCTCGATCGCAAGCCGGTTTCTGTACTCTTCTTCGCGATGAAAATGCCGTTGCAATTCGACGTAAACATTGCCTGGGCCAACAGTAGAATGGCCAAAAATCTCCGTCAGCCGCTTCACCGCTTCGAATGCCGCTTGCGGCCCACCTTGCCTGAGCGCCGCAGCCAGCGGTCCTTCTTCTCCACCGGTGAGGCAAATCAAACCGTCAGCATGCTCAATAAAATCCGAATCCGACGCGCAGGCTCCTTCTTTGCGCCCAACGCGCAGTTTCATTTTTGTAATCAGGCGGCAGAGATTTTGATATCCAGCGCGCGAAGCAACCAGCAGCGGAAGACGAAATTCGCCGGGGGGGCACCGTGGTGAAAACGAAGTGCACGTCACTTCTGCCCCAATATGCGCCTTGATCCCTACTTTTTTTGCGGCGAGATGGAAGCGCGGCGAGCCGTACACTCCATCGCGATCGAGTAATGCCATCGCCGGCATTCCGAGGTTCGCGCACACCGCGATCAGTTCCTCGGGAATCGAAGCCCCTTCGAGGAAGCTGAACGCGGAGCGGGAATGGAGTTCAACGTACATCAGTTGCCAGTTGCCAGCTTCCAGTTGTCAGTTGCTTGACTGGGAACTGACAACCGGCAACTGGCAACTGCTCCTAGTCGTACATTCCTTCTACAAACCAGTTTCCACTTAGCTTGTCCTGCACTAAGCGATACAACACGAGTCCAGTTGCCGGTTGCCGGTTGCCAGTTGTCGGTTCTCTTTCATTAGACTGGCAACTGGGCACTGGCAACTGGCAACTGCTTTCGGCGGGCACGGCGATGTCCCACTCCTCGCGCGACCAGCCTTCCTGTTCCGACCAGTCGCCGGAAGAGCGCCAGGGGCCGGCGGTCCAGACGATTTCGCCGGCAATGTCCTCGCGCTCGAGGCATCGCATGCGCACCGGCTTTGCTTCGCGCAAAGTAACGCTCGCGCCGAGCGGCGGACGAAACAGGCGTAGAGCGATTACGGCGCTCATTTTTTCTTTTGCGTTTTCCTCAAGCTTTTCTCCGACTTGGCATGCGCTGTCATTTGCTTGCAGGGACTTATCCGGCTCTCGATTTCCAGACTGATTCACTTCATGCTTAACTTTATTTTTAAATTGGGGCTCTGCGGGCGCGGGCTCTACGGGCGCAAAGTGCTGCACTGCAAACGCGCCTTCGCGATGCGTGTCCAGTAACTCCACCGATCCCACTCTTCCCTCGCCGACTATGCCTGCGATGCGCGCCAGCGTTAGCTCCAGTTTTTCGGGCTCAGGAAAAACCGGCAGAAACAATCCATTCTGCAGAGCTCGCGGCCGCGCCGGATCCGCCGACAAATGAATCTTCACGATGGGCGCTCCCGGCGGATGCGCCTGCAAATCAAGCTGCAATAATTTAAGAAACACTTTCGCGTCCAGCATGGGCGCCGGCAGCCGCAGCGTGCGGGTAAATGATACGCAAGCGTTCGCCTGTATCGCCGCGAGTTCCAGATTCAGATGCAACTCCTGCGCCGCCAGCGCGCGCGCGCTCAATCGTGCGCACACTTGCTCCAGCATGCGGTGCAGCAAAAACGCCAGCGGTTCCAGCAGCACGATGGGATATTCCAGCTCCACACTCTCGGCAAAAATCAGCCGGGGTTCCAAGACGCGCAAGTTGCGCGACGCCGCGCCCCGCGCCAGTTTTTGCAGATGGAGCCCCGGCTGTCCCAGGCGCTCGCTGAGCGGAACTTCAGGAAGAGCCGCCAGCGCCCGCAGCTTGCGAATGCCCCAGCGATCAAACGTTTCCACCCAGCGAGAGACCTCCGCTGTATCGGAAGAAAAACTTTCCAGCAACACATCCACCGGCAGATCTCCCAGCCGCTCTGCTTCGCGCCTTTCGGGAATCAAGGTCACGCCGGGAAAACCGCGGGCTGCGAGCAAAGCAGCATCCGGATTCGCGGCCACGGCAATGTTCGCTTCCAGTTCCATCTGAGAAATCCGCCGCGCCAAATCGCGGGCAATCTTCGGCAGCGGACCTAGCAACGGCTCGAGCCCGGCAAGGTTCAGAAGCACGGTGCCGGGCGACGTGTCTTCCACTTCCGGAGAAAACGATTGCGCACAATCCAACAGCGCAGCGTGTGCCGACGTCTCCTGCGACTCCGAACGTGCGCGCAGCACCAGGTTTTGCCATGCTTCGAGTTGCGATTTTGTCGCGCCTATCTCCACACCCGTTTGCCGCGCTCTTTCGTTGAGCGCCACGACTTTTTCCAGAGGAGGCCGTCCGGTGAGCACCGCGACCGAGCGGGCGCGCAACTCTGGCTCGAAGCGAATGATCGCTTGTACAGAAAAATCGGGGATGAAGATGCAGGCGAACATGGTAGTGCAGCTCTCAGCTCTCAGTTGTCAGCTCTCAGTAAAGGCTTATGCTTTAAAACATGACGACGAAGATGACGATAAGGGTTTCTGAGTCTGGTAACTGAACTCGTGATTTCGAACTTGCGGCATAAACTATCCCACCCATGCGGCTCGACTGCTGAAATTCGCTACCGATTGCGTCGGCTTTCGTTCCAACGTCCCTTCCAACCGCGAGCGTATCAATTCCGCTCTGATCTCGAACTGATCCAACAATTCCACGTGCGCCGGTTGATTTCCTGAGAGCTGAGAGCTGAGAGCTGACAGCTTTTTCCCCGACACCTTCAACAGCACCGATGAGCAACTCCCTGCAATCGGCTGCTGTTCCAAGACCAGCAGCGCCGTTGGCGTGTGCTCAATCGCGCGGCGGAAGCGGAACCAGGAGGCCAAAGGAATTCGCCGCGCGCTCTGCACCGGAACATCTCCGAGATCGAGAGCGATCATTCCGAAACCGTTACTCTGCAGCAGCAGGTCGGTGACTTTCAGCATTTGCGCCAGTTGCGATTCCCAGCGCCGGGTTTCTGGATTTTTCCATCCCGACAATTTTCCGCGTTGCAGGGCTCGTCGGCTCTCAGCGGCTAAAGCCGGCAATGATGGTGCGGGGCGTACGGCACCCATTCGACTACGCTCAGGGCAGGCTCTAAAGTCGTGCCCTTCCCGAAAACCTTGCGGTATGCCTGAAGGCATACCCTGATACGAGTCGCATGAGGGCATATCCGGATACGAATCGCCGGTTTTTCCGCAGCCGGTTAGCGCAGCCGAAGGATATTTACGCGCTGGATATTTTTCTCCGCATCGCACCCACAGCAAACGGCTCATCTCCGTGCCCGCGGCCGCCGCCGATGCCGGATCGAAGGCATCGCTTGCATCCACCAGTGCGCAAACCTCTCCGCGCTCGGTGGCGCGGGCCAACGCGAAAAGCAACACGCTGGTTCTTCCCGATGAGGCCGTGCCGCAGATTTCCGTGAGGCACCCGCGAGCGAGGCCGCCGGTCAGCAAGTCCAGTTGCGGAATGCCGCTCGGCACCATTTCCGGCGCCGGACGCACATCGAGGCGCGAAGCGGGAACGACCGCTGCCAGCTTTGGGAGGGCGCCGACCAGGGCCAAAATCTCCGCGGTCGAGCGCGGAGAAGACGGCGGAGAAAAAATAAAAGGGCGGCTCATGGCCGCCGATAAAAAAACCGGAGAGGCAGACATACTTTCTCACATTGTCAGGGAACACAGAGGGCAGGATCAGCCCCGCGAGATCTCAAATATTCGCCTTTTATTCGCCTATGTAAGTATCCATCCCCGGCCTGCCGTTGTCAAGGAGGTTCGCTCAGAATCATGGGCCAGCACTGCAACTTGAAGATTTAACAATGCTTTGCGGAGAAATTTTTGCGAGCGAAAGCGCCCTGCGAAACGGTGGTTCGCTGCAATCCCATCGGGCTGTAGTAGAACGAGCTTTTGTTATAATCGGACTTCATCGCAATCCACCCGAGTGGCGCTATCGTCTAGGGGTTAGGACGGAAGATTCTCAATCTTCAAACCCGGGTTCGATTCCCGGTAGCGCTACCAACACTTTTCCATCCCGTTGATTCGTAACGCTTTCCTGAAATCCCTCTCGCCCGTTGAACTACATTTGAACTACATTGCGGCATTTCGACCCCGCAGAATTGCTGGTTCGCCCGGAAATCCCGTATTGAATATCGAGGTTTCTGTGGGTGAGATCAAGGTAACCATCTATGAGCGGGTGAAGCTCGATAACAAGTGGACGCGGGTAAGGGTAGAAATCCCCGAAGGGCGCAAGCGAAACGCGAGGCTCTTCTTGAAAGACGACCGCCAAGGCAAGTTCCAGCTTTCATGGTACGAGAAGCGCAGTAAGAAGTGGCAGCACGTTACCAACCCGAACGACGAACAGAAAATGCCCCAGCTTTCCCATGCCATAAAACAGGCGGATGACAAGAGTTGGTTTCTGAACAATCGGCACCGCAACATCGCTGACCCGACCGTCGCGGATGCTGCTCGCAAGAAGCTGGCTGACGAAATGCCTTCGTACCTCGAAGCCAAGAGTGGCTGCAAGAAGACGGTCTCCGCACATCGCCTAGCGCTGACGGAATTCCAAGGATGGGCGACACAACAGAGGAAAGGGCGGGGCATTCGGTACGTGGACGAGATTACCAAACCGCTGCTGAGGCAGTTTTTCGATTACCTCGTGGATGGGAACGAAGACGAGGACGGCCCGGAAAACACTCCATTCACCGCCGCCCACAAGGTCATGAAAGTGAACTCGTTTTACCGGGCGGTCTTTAATCTTGAAGCCGGGAAGGGCGTCATCACCAAGAAAGACTACAAGCGCGAACTTAAGAGCAACAGAGTCCCTGAAATCTTCCCCAAACAGGAAATTGATGCAATGTTCGCGGTCATGGACGAGGACGAGCACCTGATCTTCTCCACGCTCCATGAATCTGGTCTTCGGAAGCGAGAGTGGATGCACTTGGAAGACACCGATCTCATTGTCCATGAACTCCAGCCGGGAGTCTTCAATTGTGAAATTCGAGTTGAATCCAAGCCGCACTTCAAGTACCAGACCAAAACTGGGAACAGCCGAAACGTTGGAGTATCGAAAGAACTCATGGATCGACTGTTGCGCCGAAAGGCTACGAAGCGTGCATCGAGGCTTCTCTTTGGGACTTCCATGGGGAAGCCGGACTATCACTTGTGGGACCGCCTGAAGGCAGTCGCAAAGCGTGCTGGTCTTGATCCGACGACTGTGTGGGTATCCGTCGCGTGTATGCCATGCGGGACCGCATCGAAGTCGTCAACGGCGATGCGCTCGAAGAAATGCGTAAATATGCCGCCGACCGGACTGTCGGATGCTTCGCCGATCCCCCCTACACCGCAGACAAAAGCAGCAAGGGACATTTGATGTACCTGCACCACATTCTTGAACACAAGAAGTTGTTCGCCCCGCTGGCGCAATGGCGCGGCCCATGGTTGCTAACAGAAGACAATTCACGGATGGTTCGCCATCTGGCAGCCTGCTACAGATTCAACATCCGACGAGTACGAATGATGACTTCTGACAACCGTAGGAAGACAGAGTTGGTCATGTGGCGAAAACGAAGGATTTTCTAAACCCCTTTCGTTAGAGATTCTGATCCCTCTCATTTGGATTCTGTGGTGGGAGTTCAAACAAGGGAGCAAATCATGACGATCACTGCCAGCCGAAACACTTCTGTTGCGTCGCAACAGAAGTCCCAGCGAACTCCTAACCAGTACGCCAGTCTCACGCCGAACCAGTTGCATCTGGAGATGCTGGATGCACGAAATACCTTCTTCCAGAAATGTGTTGGTGCGGAGAAGTACGCAATTGACGTGTTGTTGCCTTACTGCGAAGAAATCATCCGGCGTTACAAGATGCAAGGAGTGGCGGAGAAAGACCGCCCCAACGGGAAGCCAACGGTTGATGCCTACTTCAAAAGCATAAATCTCAACTACAACACTGTCCGTTCTTGGATTTACCGCAAGAAGCTTTCTGCTGAGATGTTCCGGTCGAAGAAAAGCAAAAGCTGGAACAGGTGCGGGAAGACACCCCACCTGACTCAGCTTGAAGCGAAATTGCTTGGCACCGCATCCGCTGGTCACGACCTTGTGAAAGCCATCAGGAACGGTGGCAACGTGGACGCGGCGATCAAGGATTTCGAAGAACACGCTCCGACGCCAGATCGCATCGAAGAGTATATCGAACGGCCCATCGAAGCTTTCGGGACAGAAGTGGGGAAACTAGCGATCCGGCTTTGTAAGCTGATTGGCGACGACGCCAAGCAGAAACCCCAAATTCGTGCGCTCGCAGTGGATTTGCTGGCGAAATTGGAACCGTCTACTCATAACGATGACCTGCCCGATCAACAGAAAGGACAAGCCGAAGGACATAGACTCGCAATCTGAATTTTATGGACTGCCGCTTTCGTTAATGTCGAAGCGGAAATTTGACTGACGGAGAAACCAAATGGCAATGACAAAAGCGGAAGAAATGGATGAAAGAACGTTGAAGAGAACAATGACGGAAAAATGCGATCTGGAACGCTGTGGGAACGTCGACTCGACCGCGGCTAAAGTTTGATTCTCTGTCATGCGAAAGAGCAAGCAAACCGCTGCCATCGGGCAGCCACACGGGTTGGCTGAGAAATCCCCATTTGGACTCGGAGAAAGGCCATTGTTTGCCGGAGAGCGGGTCGATCGCCACCAGACCGCTAAGGGCATCTCCTCGTTGAACGGTCACGCAAACGATGGTCTTGCCGTCGGGCGACCAGGCTGGGGAATTCAGGAGTTGACTCATGTCGCCGGCGACCAGCGTCTTTCCCTCGCCGGTTTCAACGGAGTAGATCACCAGCCGGAACTTGCCGAGCTGCGGGTTGTTCTGCACAACATAGGCTCGAGGCTCCGGCCGTCCGGAGAGAAAGTGATGTTGGAGTCAACATCGGTGACGAGCTTCTGTGGAGTGCCACCTAAGACGGGCGCACGATAAAGATACTTCAGGGGCTGGCCGATCTCCCCGCGGACAAAGTAAAGATAGTTTCCATCGGGAGAAAATCGCACGCCGACGTAGTCCAACGGCGCGGGAGGCATGACTTGGGTGTTGCCGTTGGTGGGAACATTTCGCAGCCACAAGCTCTGCTGCCCTTTGTCATCCACCACACTCAAGATGTATTTGCCATCGGGAGAGATGGCGACCAGTCTGGCCTGGCCGGTCTGGGTAATCTTGTTAACGGAAGCGCTTTGAAATGGAACCGGGCGAGTACGAGAAAGAAAGGCATAAATGCCATAGGCGGCCGCCGCCACCAGCAGAATCGCAACCAAGCTGGTAATGCTGACTCCTAGTTTGTGCTGGCGGGCTGCGGCGACCACGGCTGAACTGCTAGAGGCATGTGGGGTCGAGGGTGCTGGCGTGATCCTGGAACTCGAAGGCCCAACGATTTGGCGAGGCGTCTGACCGGACTCGGTATCGCGCTTGAGACGTTTCAAGTCGCCGCGCAGATCGGCGGCGGATTGGTAGCGCAGGTCGCGATCCTTATCAAGCAGCTTTTCGATGATCTCCTGCAGTTTTGGCGGAAGGGCTGGATTGATCTGCGTGGGGGGAACGGGATTATGTTCCAGAATCGCGTTGAAGATCACCGCCGAGGTATTGCCGGCGAACGGGAGCTGGCCGGTGGACGCCTGGTAAATCACTGTCCCGAGGGAGAACAAATCGCTGCGGGCATCGAGTTCCTCGCCGCGTGCTTGTTCGGGAGACATGTAGGCGATTGTGCCAACCGTCGAACCGGGGCTGGTCAAATGCATGCGACCGGAACTGGCCGCTGTCTCCATCCCCATTTCCAACGCTCGCGTCAACTTGGCGAGGCCAAAGTCCAGAATCTTGACCGGACCACGCTGCGTGATGAAAATGTTTGCCGGCTTGATATCGCGGTGCACGATGCCTTTGGCATGGGCCGCATCGAGGGCGTCGGCTAGCTGAGCGCTGATCTCGAGCAGGCGATCGAGAGGCACGGGACCAGCATCCAGTTTGCGGTCGAGGCTTTGTCCCTCCAGCAGTTCCATGGAGATAAAGGAATGGCCGCCGTCATTCTCCACCGCGTATATGGTGCAAATGTTGGGGTGATTCAGGGCAGAAGCGGCGCGCGCTTCCAAGAGAAAACGATCGAGCGCGGCCTGATCACGAGCGAGTTCCGGCGGGAGGAATTTGAGGGCAACCCGGCGTCCGAGCGTGAGATCCAGCGCCTCATAGACGACGCCCATACCGCCGCTGCCAAGCTGTCCCGTGACGCGGTAGTGCGAGATGGTTTGGCCGATCATCAGGGGCAAATCTTACGTCGGTGAACCCGGCAAGTCAACGAAAGCCGTGGAGTTGGCAGCGTCTCGAAAGGGTTGTTGATTTCATGACAATGTCGGCTCCCTCAACTTATCAGCCCAGCCCTATTTTCCCAGAGGTCATTGCTCAATAAGTCGGCTTCTTTGCGAAGGGCGCGAAGGTTCCGAGGAATTGCCGGATGCACTCTAGATCCGGTTCAGAAATCCGGTTGAACATCACGCCAGTTCCGAGCCCCGCTGTGCTGTATACGACCTCGCCATCCGCACGGCACTTCGTTTCCCCGATCCAGATACCCACTTTCAGCTTCGTTCCCGGCGGCAATGGGATCGCCATTTCAACGTAACATCCGCCGACGCTGAGATCTGCAATCGTTGCCCAAAAGGAGGCTCCGCCTTGTGTATGGAGCTCCACCGAATTATGGCACTTGAACCGGGAGTGCTTCCGCTGCTCAACGACTCGTGGCTGGTGATTGTCAGGTGTAGGAGCGGGTAGTGGAAAATCCCAGAGCGGCTTTTCCGGAGAAATGTTGACCAAGCCCACATGACCTGCTTTCGGTGTGCCGGGTTCGCCTACCCACTTGACGCGAAAGTACACTCGGTTCTTGCCATAGGACAAGCCGATGATCTCGTCGAGGTTGAGCTTGGCTTGGACACCGCTCAACTCGGCCCCCAGCTGGCTAATGTTGACCGTAACCGCTTTCTCGGAGAAGACTTGGCCACTGCTGTTGGTGCCGAAGATGCGCACTGGCGTCTGCATCTCTTTGCGCGGCTCGCGGCGTCGGCCCATCCCCGTGGGTGCCTCCCCGTCGTTCAAAGAACCATTCCGGATCAGATCACCTGATTGTGCTGGGGACGATAGCCCAAAAGCAAGCCCGGTAATCCTAGTTGAGCGGAATTCTGATGTTTTTAGTGCGCCCCACAGGTTCAGCCACGCAGCAAAAGCAGCACCGCCACCTTGCCTACGGGTTGCGGGAAACATGACAGGAGTTCTGAATCGTATGCCAGACGGTGGGCTGCTCATTACCCTCGTAACATTCCCAGCGCCGAAATTGCCGGGTAGACTCGTGCAAATGGGATCGTGGCCTCTTCGGACCGACTTGGCTATGCCGAACGGCGAACAATGTGAAGTGCAACACCGGCTTCGTATGCTGAGAGAACGACTGGAAGAATTGTCGGCGGTGGGGGCCGGCGCCGGTCATGCGGGAGAATTTGTGGTCCCGTTCCGGCAAAAGCGTCGGTTTGAAACGAACTTGCGGGGCCAGTTCATATCTGCGCCTGCGAAATCAACCCGTGGATAACTCAACAAAACCCGCACGCGCAGGCCACGATTCCGACAACGTCTTGGCCAATGTCAATTGGCAACTCAGAAAGTTGGAGAAGCGCGACGGGGAGCTGTGGCTGATTGTGACTGCCACCGGGATCCTGGCGGGAGCGGGATTGCTCGCCGTTCTGTTGCCCGCCGCCTTCCTGAAGTCCGGCAGCCTGCATTTCGAGATCACCGTATCAAAAGAACTGGCCTGCGGTCTGCTCGTGCTGTTGACCCTTGCCAACACCTACATCGTTTCCCGCCGCATCGAGTTCCGGAAATTGCGACAGAGGATGATCTCGACTGCGATGCAGAATGAGCTCATTCGCCTCCAGTCTTTTACCGATCCGCTGACGGAAATCTACAATCGGCGTTCGCTCGAGGAACTGGCTAGCCGTTTCATCGGCCAGGCAAAGCGTCTAGGCAAACCGCTCACCTTCCTGCTGATTGACGTGGACCGCTTCAAACAGGTCAATACGCGATTCGGCCACCTGACCGGTGATTTTGTCCTTACCGAGATCGCCACCTTGCTCAAAGGATCGATCCGAGGCACGGACGTTGCCATTCGTTACGGAGGCGACGAATTCCTGATCGCACTGTCGAATACCGACGCAGCCGGCGCTGCCATCGTAGTGAACCGGATTCAGGCTTTCCTGAATGACTGGAATCAAACGAGCAATCTTGAGGACTTTACGGTGAGCCTCAGTATCGGCATGGCGGAATGGACCGATGGCAAGACGCTGGACGAGATGCTCGATCTCGCCGACCGGAACATGTACGAAGAAAAACTCCACCGCGCGCCATCGTCTGCACCCGGGCACGGAACAATTGCGACGGGTGCCTGGCTATCTCAAACGGGGCCCAAGTCCTAAATGGGGCAATAATATCGGTGACAAGATGGCCGATCTTGCAGAAATAACCGGCGCTATGATAAGGCTATATTAAGTTGTCAGCCCGCGAGCGGAGCCACAAAGCTCGAGTCGCTCGCGGACCGGGAAGGCAATTGCGGGGAACTATTTGTAGGTAGCGCTCGAGCGAGCCAGATAATCGCGGTGCTCGGTGAAGTCCACCATGGAATCAAATGCCGGGCCGTGGAGCGGGTTCGACTTGAAGGCTTCGCGCAGCGCCGCGTTGACCTTGTCCAGACCTTCCGCGTTCGCAGCGAGGTAAAAAATCCAGAACGTGCCGGGCGCTTCGGTGTGGATTGCTTCGGTGTCGACTTCGTATTCGTGAATCGTGCCGTCGGCGAGCAGTTTCTCCATCAGTGGCACGATCATGCTCTTGCTGAGCGTCTCCACCGCTTCGTCCGGCGCGTTCGGCTTCAATTTATAGGACGCCCCGTGGGTGTACAGATCCTTCCACGATCCGGAATGCCAGTTGTAATGTCGGCTGACGAAAATGCTATCCGAGTGTTTCGTGGCACTGGCCAGGACGGGAGAGCTGGTACTACCGGACTTGTAGAACTGGTCCAGCACGCTGAGCAGCCCGGCCATGGACATCGCCGACCACCAGTCGTCATGGGTTGAGCCGTCGGGCTGGTGGACCAAATTCACGTCGTTGCCATATACCACGATGGTCCCGCTGGCGATGGCCTTATCCAGGATTTTCTGGTCAGCCGCGTCTGCCTTTGCCATCTCTGCCCACTGCGCGCGGGGAATATTCCAAAACGAGACGTACGAGTACATCGGCGGCTTTTCTTTACCCTCTGACATCTGCGCGCTTGCCGGCGAGACCGTCATCGCGAGCGCGCACAGCCCTGCAAAAACTCCCCACACTTTCATGTTCATGTTTTTCATCCTCCGTAATTTAGCCCAGGATCTGCAATTCTTGGTACGCCAGGGCCAAGGTAGTGTACACCAATCGTCGCGTGGGAACTCTTCGCGCTTACTGCCGGTGCTCCGTGGAATCGGGCCGTCGAAATCGGGCGGTGAACTGTCTACTCTTATGTTTCTCTCTACTCTCGCTAGTGTGTTGCATCCGCATACTTCACCGAACAGCCGTAGGGACGCGTCACCGACGTTTCCACCTGTTTCCCGGCCATAGCCTGCTGCAGCGCGAGACTGACGTAATTGGTCGCACCCGGGACGTCGTTCAGGTCGGTTGTCGGTTTGTCGTCGATCGCTCCATCGTAGATCACTACGCCCTGGGGATTGATGACGATCATCTGCGGAGATGTCTTGGCGTCGTATAGATGTCCAATCTCACCGGTCGGGTCGAGCAGCGCGGCGGTGGGCGCAGCCTGTGTCTTCGCCAGGTAGTCGTTCTCTTCGTTCGCGGTCACATAGCCTTGCTTGCCCGGCGCGGACGACAGAATCGTGAACCAAACGACGCCCTGGCTTGTCCACTGTTTTTGCAGCCGCTGCATGTTGCCGCTGTTGTACTGCTTGCGTACGAAGGGGCAACCGTTGTTGTGCCATTCGAGGACCACATACTTTCCGCGATAGTCCGATAGGTGAAAGGTCTTGCCAGTGCTCGCTGTACCTGTGAAATCCGGAGCCGTCGCGCCGATTTTCGCAGCCGAGATCAGCGGCGGAGCTGCGCATAGCACCAGCACAACGAGCATGGGGTATAGAAACATGGGGTATAGAGTTGAGCGCTTCATATCTGTCCCTCCTTATTAAGGATCTTACTGGGTGGATTCCAATACCGTCGCTGCTTTGCTTCTGGCTGCGCCAGGCTTGCTGAGAGGCACATCAATTAAGTAGGACCCCTCGGCGGAGAGCACAAGCACGCCCTTGAGGCGCGCGATCGGTTTGAGAAGCCGATCAGACTTCCGCAGTGTCAGCCGGAAGCCGGTGGCTACAGGCAGCAGCTTCTGCGGCGCCGCGTTTTCAATCTGCGACTCAGCCAGTGGGAAGAAAACCGCCTGCGTGATTCGATGACCGAGGTTCGCGCTAAGCACGAAAGAGTCGTTCGCGTCGGCCAGGCTGAATCTCCAGTTTCCCGGCGCTGGATGCGGCAAGGACCGGCGCGTGGCAGTGAACAGCTCGTCATTGCGAGCATCATGGTTCCGAGCATCCCGGTTCTGGGCATCGGTCGCAGGCGGCTGCGATTTGATGGGGAGCGTGAGCGAAAGTTCTGCCTTGCCCGGGATGCACATTTCGTGGCTGCAAACCAGTAGCTTTACCTCGGCGCCGAGCCGAACTGGCTGCTGCGCCGCCAGGCTGGCCGCAGCATGCAACGGCACGATCAGCAGCACTCGGTCCTCGTAGCCATAGTCCACGATGCTACCCGTCTCCAGCCGCCGCGGCGCAGGCCACTCTATTGACCCAGCGGTAAGACCCTCAGGCAACTGCCACTCCACGCGGGGTGGCTCGCCCGAGTCGCCCGGATTGACCCAGTAGATGTGCCAGCCCTTCTCGAGTTGGAAACGCAACCCGAGATCGAGCGTATGTCCCGCTGTGATCCATTGGTTGCGGGCGATGAGCTCCAGCGTGCCGTGCGGGATGGGCGTGCCTTCCGCGTGCGCGCTTGCCGCACATAGGAGCAGCGCGGCTCCACAGGTGAGAGCGCGGTAAAACACTGAACTCGCACTACGCCCTTGCATTTTTGTTTCGATGCACAAACCGTCCCGCAAGGCGTTTCTCATGTGATGGCGTTGGCGGCGACGGACGAGGACGCTCCGCCACAGCGGGCAAGGCGCCGACCAAAAAACCTCGGCTCGTACTGATGATGTTCCGGCAGCTGTTTGTTTACTCCGAAGGCAATAACCAGTTCGGATAGGCGCCCCCTCCCCGGTAGATCGCCAGGACGATTATTCCACAGCTCGTCGCGGGAGATATTCCTTGGGGGTTTCAGTTATTTAAGCTGACTGTTGACCTACCAACCCAAGCAGCTTAAGATGCCACGCTAGAAAGAATGCTTCCGCGATTTAGCCGGGCTACGCCCATATAGCCCGGGCAGTTGTTAGCCCGAAGTTTGCAGCAATCAGGAAGACCGCTTATGACGACTCGAAGACCGGGGATTGATGCTCCCGTGGCCCCATTTGCCTCGGCCCTGTTAACACAACAGGAGGTCGGCCCGCGCGCGCGAGTCATCGCCGATCAGATCGCGCAGCTATTGCCGGGCATCGCGGTCGTGGTTTATGTCATCGAGGACCAGCAGAACCCCGCCTGGACCCCCAAAGCAATAGCGGGGGAGATCACGGTGGGTGACGTAACGGAGTTTGATTCGGGCACGCTGGGCACGGTCGCCGCCAACAAGACGTTCATGCAGTTCGAAGGCAGCGACCTGCAGCGCGAAGAGTACGGTCATCTTGACATCCGGCGCACGGTGACCAGTCTGGCGTATGTTCCCCTGGTGCTTGACGAAATTCTATTTGGCGCGATCGAACTGGTGAGCTGCGATCAGCCGTTGCCAGAAGGGCTGTTGGAGATGCTGGGCGAGATTCCAGAACTCGCCACCCAAGCCATCGCCACGGCGCTTTCGTACGAGAGCGAGCGCAATACCAGCCTGCAATCCATCAGCCGCGTCACCCAAATGTATGACCTGGAAAAGGTTTTCAACTCGACCCTGGAGATGGATGAGCTGCTGGGCACGATTGCGAAGAAGTTTCAGGAGGTGATGAACGTCCAGGGGGTCAATCTATGGATGGTGAACAACGACGCCCTGGAGTTGGTTAGCTGCGAGGGATTCGACCCGACGGTGCAGTTGGGGATGGTGCAGGGGTTGGGAGGGGGCATTGCGGGCGACATGTCCGATAGCGGCGAAGCAGTGCTGGTGGACAATGCCGATGACGAACGCCTACAAAAGCGCAACGCCGGGATCGAGGAAGGTAGGGTGTTCTCGATCGTGGCAGTGCCACTGCTGGAGCACGAGAATCTGGTGGGGGTGGTGGAGGCGGTTAACCGTCTTGACGGACTCCCTTTCGACGACGACGACCAGTTTTTGCTGACTAACATTTGCGAAACCGCTAGCAACGCGTTGCACAACGCCAGTCTGTTGCAGGCGGAACGGAAGGTCGAGATTCTGGAGGCTTTGGTAAGAGTCAGCGGCGAGATCACTTCCACCCTCGACCTGGATCGGGTTTTGGATGCCATTGTGAATGGGCCGGCTACGGTCATCGCTTATGAGCGAGCCGCCATCGCGCTGGATCAGCGCGGCCGGCTGCGACTGAAGGCAGTGTCGGGCGTGGCCAAGATCAATCCCGAGGACCCGGACACGGCGCGTCTGCAGGAGTTGCTGGAGTGGACTTCGCTGTCGAACGCGCCCATCCTAGTGACCCAGCACGGCGATGAAGTCTCGGAGGAACGCGAGGAGACGCGTGCGAAGTTCGAGGCGTATTTCGCCAAGAGCGGCATGCGGGCATTCCATGCGTTGCCTTTGGCGGATGACGACGGCCGGGTCGGCGTCCTCTCCTTCGAGAGCAGCGATCCCGATTTCCTGAGCACGGCACACCTGGAAATGATCAAGGTGCTGGCGGGACAGGCGACGGTGGCGCTGCGCAACGCTTCGCTCTACCGCGAAGTGCCGTTTATCGATGTGCTGCAACCGCTCCTGGCGAAAAAGCGGAAGTTTATGGCTTTGGAGAAACGGCGACGCTGGGCATTGGTTGCCGGTGTGGTCATCGGGCTGCTTTTTCTTGCGGCGTTCCCGTTGCCGATGCGTATCGATGGGCCTGCGGTGGTGGCTCCGGCCCATAGTGCGCGCGTGCAACCTGAAGTCGCGGGCGTGGTGCAGACAGTGAGGGTGCGGGAAGGCGATGCCGTCAAACAGGGGACTGTGCTGGCTACTCTCGCCGATTGGCAGTATCGCTCCGAACTGGCTGCGGCGCAGGCCAAATACGAAACTGCGGTTTCACAAATGAACCGGGCACTCGCGGCCAACGACGGTACCGAGGCCGGAATCGAGACCGTGCAAGCAGACTACTGGAACACTGAAGTTGTCCGTGCCCAGGAGCGTTTACAAAAGACCCTATTGCGGTCGCCCATCGATGGCGTCGTGGCCACGCCCCATATCGAGGATTGGGTGGGAAGGGATCTGAAGCCGGGCGATGCTTTTGCAGAAGTCGTCGATACCTCGCGGGCCATTGTGGACGTTGCCGTGGATCAGCAGGATGTCTCTCTTCTCCGGCCTGGCGAGACGGCGTCGGTTAAGCTCGAGGGATTTCCCACGCGCACGTTTCGCGGCGAGGTCACGGTGGTGAGTCCCAAGAGCCAGTTGCAGGGCGAGGAAAATGTTTTCTTTGCGCGGGTTAGCGTACCCAACGAAGGCGGCCTGATCCGCGCGGGAATGCAAGGCCGCAGCAAGATCTTCGCCGCATGGAAACCCGCCGGCGAGGTCTTCTTCCGGCGGCCTGGCATGTGGTTGTGGTCGAAGATTTGGTCGTGGTTTGGATGGTGAATGGTTTGGCTGGTGAATGGTTTGGCTGGTGAAGCGAGGGGAAGTATGAAACGTTGCATCGTGTTTGGGCTGGCAATTCTGGTACTCGGTTTCAGCGGCTGCAGCGGCTCAAGACAGACAGCCGTGGTTGCCGCCGCTCCGGTGCATGCGGAAGCTGCGGCCCAGCCATCGAGCGTCCCCAAGGAGAGCGTTTTCGTCGCCTCGGGTCCGGTGGTGGTGGAAAACCAGGTGGACGT
>Ga0074045_10001609_pt1 | contig 21627 bp, 21 predicted proteins | sample BogForMeECP23OM2_FD_94442 | JGI IMG/M metagenome (GOLD analysis project Ga0074045, IMG submission 94442) | Bog forest soil microbial communities from Calvert Island, British Columbia, Canada - Bog Forest MetaG ECP23OM2 | ecosystem: Environmental > Terrestrial > Soil > Wetlands ... | reverse complement strand
GATAAGATTTCGATCGGCCTAAAACGCGTTCTCTTCATAAGACTTATAAATTCAATCTCTCCACTATTAGATACTTCAATTCTGTGTGGTATGGATAATATCCAATACCCGTTCCCCAAGGCTATCGCCAGCCAGATTATCCCGATGACACGTGAAGGTCCGTCACCCCTGGTATGCCACCCGAAACCCAATATAAAGGCTATCCCCATAATTGCAAAAATACCAAGCATACCGAAGACGATGAAAATAAGGAATTTAGATAAGTATAAAGAGTAGCTTTTTTTAATTGATCCTTCCATTACTTACCTCCATCTATTTGCAATCACAGGCATTATACCAGATTTGCACAAGAGAAAAGTCTGGGCGTTGTCCCTCCAAACTGGGCTCCCCGGCAGAGCGCGAACCTCTCTTAGGCCCCATTAGGCGGACAGTTTTAAAGTAGAGGTTCTGAGAATTACCACTCGTACCCCGCATCATATTCAGGATACCTTTGAGTGAGCGTTTCTGTGAGCAAGAATGAACATCGAGCTTTCACTTTTTCCCGAAAAAACGCAACGTTGGAGTCAAGTCCTGAAATATGAATTATCAGTCTGCCACATTCGGTCAATAAAAGACTATTTATCAAGACGTGCCCCCAAGATCTGACTTCATCCTAAAGGTCCTTCTTCTACTATAATAAAAATATGGATGAACATGTGGAGGCGCGTCATCGTGGAGGTAAGGTAGTAACCGGCATCAAAATCTTCATTACCGCCATTGTGTCAATCGTCATCCAGTTTGGGCTTGCAATCGCAGGCTGGGGTGGATGGAGCCCTTTTTTTTGCACATCCGGCGATGCGGGCGCTGGCATGGATTACGGCCGGCCTTACCGCAGTGTCGGTGTTTTCAGGCAGCAGCGGCCTAAATAAGGGTATTAAGGAAGAACGTGACAACCGCTGGGTGCTCGGTGCTTTTGCAGTGATTGCGCTATCGATGGCATATTTTTCGGCTTACACCGACCGCATTGGGTTCTGGACACTCGATGGCGATACGATGCGATGGGTGGGTGTGGTGCTGTGCACCGCAGGCGGCGTGCTGCGCATCGTTCCGGTGTTCGTGCTGGGGCACCGATTCAGCGGATTGGTGGCGATTCAGGCCGGGCACAAGCTCGAAACGCGAGGGATTTACGGAGTCGTCAGAAACCCGAGCTACTTGGGATTGCTGGTTTCTTCACTCGGATGGGTGCTTGCGTTCCGCTCTGCAGTGGGCGTGATTTTGATCGCAGCGCTGCTCGTGCCGCTTATAGCGCGCATTCACGCCGAGGAGCGGCTTTTGCGTGAGCACTTCGGCGCTGAGTACGACACCTACTGTGCGCACACGTGGCGACTGGTGCCATGGATATATTGAAGATGACGGCCAGTTATATGATGGCGTCATGCCTCAGCATTTTATATGCACAGCCATTTCCAGTAGAAACATTCAGTTCGATCAATCGCCCACCGTGTGAGAATTAATGTGAGGATATGGCAGAATGCAGGATGCAGGGCCGGTATTTAGTGCTGCTTTATCGATAAAACCATCTATTCACCGTAATCATAGCAGGAGGTTTCTTTCGCCTGTTTAGCCATAAAAGTTTGTTTATAAGGTTTAAAATGGCTACTTTGACCCAGATGGGATTCCTACCGATGAACGTTTTATTTCGTTTCTGCGCTCTCTTAATGAGGGGCTGGCCTCCCTCTTGGTGCCCATTCCGGTCTCCACTACATGCAGTCTCAAGATACCCATGTGCGCACATGAAAAAAACCTGGAATGCTCTCAGTCCCGGAGTCTCGTGGTTCTTGCTTGGACTCGAACGGCAACTCCCCTAGTTAACATCTTCTCTTTTTCACTTCCTCTCGATTGGGTCAGCTCCGCAAACACCTTTTTGCGGAGCTGCTTCTTTCAACCTAAGGACGAGTAGATGCCTACAGACTCGGAAGAGTGGGATGTGAGTGGCATTGATCTAGACATTTAAAGTCTTGATAATACCTTGTGTAGATCGTTCTACACGAGAAGGGGTATTTCTTTGAACTCAACTTAGTGAATGTGGATTGACGCTTAACCGAAACCTTCAGTTTTAAAAGGGCATGCGCGGATGCATATTCCTGTCAACATATCACGCTGTGTTTGACTCTTAAAAACAATATCATAAAATAATGTAAAATTAAAGTGATGATGCTGCGCTTGTTATATGCGTTATTGCTTTGTTCCGCTTTTTTGTCGGAGCCAGCCGTATATGCTGCAGGCAGCGATGCTGGCAGCGGTAAAGGCTTCATTTGGAAGATTCAATATAATACTGCAACATCTTATCTTCTTGGTTCTATTCATGCCATGAAGAAGGAGAGTTATCCTCTCAACAGCAAAATAGAAACGGCATTTGATAAATCAGAAGTCCTTGTCGTAGAGGCCGATATCAACAATATGGGCCAGAACGGTCTTGCAGCGCTTATGACGGAGGCTTTTTATTCTGACAGTGACTCCCTCGACAAGCATGTCTCAAAAGCGACTTTCGATGCCGTAATGAATGAAGCGGACCGGCTTGGGATGGAGCGCAGCTTTTTCATGGTTCAAAAGCCATGGTTTATTGCAATCTCACTGGAAGCTTTTCTGTTTTGGAAGATGGGGTTTGATCCGAACTATGGCGTAGACAAACATTTTCTGGATGAGGCAGCCAACAAAAAACAAGTTCTAGAATTGGAAAACATAGATGAGCAGCTTGCCCTCCTATCAGGACTTTCTGATGACGAGCAGGATGCATTTCTGAATTGCACAGTTAAGAGCGCCAAAAACGAAGAAAAGATGCCAGACATGCTTCTTGCCTCCTGGAACACCGGTGATGCAAAAAGATTAGAGAGCATCATGTCTGCTGATAGTGAAAGCTGTCCTTTACCGTCGTCCATCACTGATAGATTGATAACAAAAAGGAACATTACGATGGAACTGAAAATTGAGAGCATGCTGAAGACCGGAAAGTCTTATTTTATCGTAGTAGGAGCAGGACATCTTGTCGGAGGGGACGGAATAATCGAATTGCTTGAAAAAAAAGGATATGCGGTTGAACAGTTGCAATAAGCGAAGGGGTAGAGGTCTTCGTCACAAGTGATGCTATAGAATCGGAAACGGTAAAGGACCTTCTGGAGAGCGGCGGAATCGAGGCAGTGGTCCGCTAGGCAAAGGTCAGTCCTCATCCTGTTAATGTCGGCAAGGTGGGTGAAGTCAAACTTTTTGCAAAGGCTGAGGACAAGGATATTGCCGAACAGGTTATTAAAGGGGAATCTACAGACAGCAATAATACATGACGAATATGGTAATAGAATCGCTCAACATCGGCCTTCCGAAAAAAGAGATATTCCACGGTAAAGAGATAGTGACAGGCATACGCAAAAAACCTGTGTCAGGACCCTGTGCCCTTGGCGAGTCCGGCTTTGAAGGCGATGGAGTTGGAGATAGAAAGAACCATGGAGGACCGGATAAGGCTGTTTGTGTTTACAGCTTCGACTATTATTTTTATTGGAACACCGTTCTTGGAACCAAGCTCATACCCGCTGCCTTTGGAGAGAACCTTTCCGTTTCATCTCTGCGTGAAGAAGATGTTTGCATCGGTGATGTCTTTCAGCTCGGTGATGCTGTTGCGCAAATCAGCCAGCCGCGGCAACCATGCAGCACGCTTGCAGCACTGCACGGAAGAAACGATATGGTAAAGCTTGTGGTGGATTCCGGCCGCACGGGATTCTATTTCAGGGTGATGAAAAAAGGTATGGTAAAAAAAGGAGACGTGCTAATGCTGAAAGTGAGGGACCCTCTCGGCATATCGGTTTCATTTGCCAACCATATTTACCATCATGACAGGGGCAATTGCGAGGCCATTAAACAGGTACTTGCTGTATCTGCGCTTTCCAACTCGTGGCAACGATCCCTGCATGAATTGTTGGAGAAATGCAAGTAGTCTTCAGGCCAAACCGCAATGATATAATAGCCTGGGCGGGTTGTTATAGACCCACAATTGTCAAAAGAATCTATTACAATCCACAAAGATCCGCCTAGGCAAGGTTTCTGTAAGTACCTGAGATCAGTTGAATTTTGTTATGAAAGTATGACTATCAGTTACAGCCTCAGTGGTTTTGTCGAGGTGCTGGTTCCGTTAACGCCGGTTAACGGAATGAGATCATCATTCGAGGGGATGCGGGGTTTGCAGTACCGGCATTGTACGAGTATTGCGAACAGGAGAATCTGAGCTATGTTATTGGGCTTATCCGTAATGATGTGCTGGAACGGATGATAGAAAGGCTTCTTGAAAGAGTTCACTTTTTATATGAAAAGACGGAGCAGAAGCAGCGGCTCTTTGCTGAGGGACAATATCAGGCGGGGAGTTGGGACAAAGAGCGCAGAGTAATAATGAAAGCGGAATGGCTGCCGCCAGGTCCAAACAGCAGGTTTGTGGTGACGAATCTGTCGATGGAAGCCCAGCAACTCTACGAGTTCTACACAGAGCGAGGAGGTACGTGCGAGGTTCGCATTGACGAATTTAAAAACGGACTGAAAGCGGACCGGTTAAGTTGCCATCGCTTTGTTGCCAATCAGTTCAGACTCTTTCTGCACATGGCTGCCTATTGGCTTGTACTGCGACTCAGAGAAGCACTGAAGAAGACAGAGTTCTCATCGATGCAGATTCAGCAGCTCAGGACAAGGATACTGAAGATAGGCGGTCAGGTTGTGCAGAAAGCCAGACGGGTATGGTTCCATCTGGCAAGTGGGTATCCGTGGAAAGACATCTTTGTTTTGGCGCATCGACGACTGGTAGCTGACAGCTGCTGAAAAATCTGAGTAGAACAAAAGTACTATACAAGCTTTTACAGGCGAAGTGCGTCAAGAAATAGGCAACAACTGTTATGCAACACACCTATAGACACCTGCAACTCACGATAAAGGTCTCTGAGATGCCAAGAGACCTTTATGATATTCCAATCCAAGCGGAAAAGACCCGGATTCTTAACCTCTCAGAGAATTTATGAATTATGTGGGTTAGGACTTGACATTAATCCATTTTGTGATATCATTGTAATCATCGGGAGGTGACAGAGACTCAAAAGGAAAGAGAAACAAAAAAAATTCAAAAAAGAGGGAATGCAACGCTCGCAAAGATGATCGATCGGATCAATCCAACAACCATCCATTAACACTGAAAGGAGGGTTTTACAATGACTTCGAATAAACGAACAGAGCAGTCAACACCAAGCACGAGCGCTGACTCGTGGGGCCTGCGTTACCCAGGCCTTGTCATGGGCAAGGGCGGTAAGAACGAGGTTAAGGAGTTCACCGGCATGTGGCCCCTCAAGCCCGGCACCGACCTGGTGGCGTTCACGAAGGTGTTGGCCCCAGGTGGTTGGGTCAACCCGCCGGGCGAATCGTTCGCGCCGATGATGACAAAGCTCGGACTTATCCGAACGGCGCGCTGGTTCGTAGCCAGGACTCAATACTTCGAAGGTTACACCCTCTTCTTCGTTTCTCAGTTCGATGGCACCCTTGAGAAATACTTCGATGACTTCGTTCTCAACGGGAAGGACAACTTGGCGGCCGTCTGGGGCAATTGTATCGGTTGTCCGACCGGTCCGGATGTGACAGCGCGTGACGTTGTGGAGTATATCGCGCGCGGTCAGATTAAAACCCTGGCCTGTTACGACGTGGTTCCGAGCCTCAGCCTCGGCCAGATCTACAAGGCGGCTGACTGGTATGAAAAGACGCAGAAGTTCCAGCGTGCGGTCGCTAAAGGCGACGGCAAACTCGAGGACAAGGTTAATGCCTTCTTCAAGGAACTGGCCGAGCCATACAATGCGGTGCCGAGTGATGCCGCCATCGATACGGATGTGGCCCGCGAGTGGCAGTACGAGGATGTTGCCGACCGTGTCAAGGTGAAGTAATCGGCGCAGTACCTGAATGTCCGGAAGTCGGCCCTGGGCACCATCGCGGTGTTGATGTGATGAGACCTGGCGAATCAATACCGACGCCGCCTTGATGAGAATTTTGCGTTAAAGGGGACACAATGCGAACTCTATCTTCTCTAACATCTGCTGACCTGAAAGACAATCTTCACGACATTCAGGACAATGTCGTGGCGCCCATCCTGATGCGGTATGGGCGCCACATATTTCTAAAGTTTGTTGATGGGGCCAAAGCGCGCGGATGGCTGCGCAATATGATCAAGCGCGTCAATGCTCGACGGGAAGAGCATGGGACTCGATTCACAGTGAATATCGGATTCACCTACGAAGGGTTGAAGGCGCTGGGCCTATCTCGAAGGTCGCTGGACAGCTTCCCCGAGGCGTTCCGCGTAGGCATGCGGGGGCGCGCCCACGTAGTGGGCGACGTCGGGCCGCACGCGCCTGAACACTGGGAAGGCGGTCTGGGCGGTCCCGATATTCACGCCATGGCGTTGATTCGAACTGACTCCGACCAAGGCCGCGAAGTGGCAAGTCGGATCCTGCAGGATGAAATGGACGCGACCGGGGGAGTCGAGGTCCGGTTCGTTCAGGATACGATGGCGCTCGCGCATGAAAGCGGGATCGGGTCCGAGGGCGAGCGTTTCGGTTTTGCTGATCCAATCTCGCAGCCGCCGATCGAGGGCGCGGACGTGCCTTCGTATCCTGGCGACGGTGTGCTGGAGCCGGACGGCACGTGGCGTCCACTGAAACCGGGCGAGTTCTTGCTGGGCTATGAGGATGAGGCCGGCCAGGCCGGCACGCAGACGCCTGAACCGGCCGAACTGCGGCTGAACGGAACATACGTGGTCTTCCGCAAACTCTATCAGGACGTTGCTGCGTTTCGGCAATACTTGGCAATCGCTGCGAAGTCACTCTACGGTTCCGACGATCAGTACCACCAGGATCTGGTGGCGGCTAAGATCATGGGGCGCTGGCGCAGCGGTTGCCCGCTCGATCTATCGCCCGAGAAGGACGATCCTGCGATTGCAGCGGACCCTCACCGTCGCAACAACTTCACCTATGCAGGTGACGAACAAGGTCTGCGCTGCCCGATTGGTTCGCACCTCCGCCGCAGCAACCCCCGGGCAACACCGTTAAAACGCGCGACCGCAGTGAGGCGGCACCGGTTGATCCGGCGCGGCGTTGAGTACGGCCCACATCTCCGGGACGGAACGCTTGAGGACGACGGTGTCGATCGTGGCCTCATCAACCTCTTCATCCAAGCCGATATCGAACGGCAATTCGAGTTCGTCCAGAAGGAATGGATGAAGAGCGGAGAGTTCATCGGACTCGATACCAACGAGCAGGACCCGATCAACGGTGTCGGCGGCGAAGGTTCGCAGATGTTGGTGCCCGGCGCCAAGCAACCTTTCCTGTTCGATCTTCCTACCTTTGTCAAGGTGAAAGGTGGCGAGTATCTGTTCGTGCCCGGGTTAAAAGCGCTCGAGGGGTTGATCGAGCAAAAATTCTGAAACACTGGAGACAAACCACCATGTCAGACCATTTCAGCGGCCCAGCGGTGATGGGCGATCCAGCAGTGGATATCACCGATTTCTATGCATTTGTCAGCCCAGAGCGCGCGGGCGATCTTGTTTTGATCATGGATGTATTCCCCATGGCAACGCCGCAGGCGTTCTTTAGCGATGTTCTCACCCACCGCTTCCGGCTGCGGCCACTGACGCGGGTGGGAGGCAACATCACACATGGCGCCGTGGAATACACCATCGATGTCCGCTTCAACGATGTAGCCGAAGGCACTCCTGTTCAGAAAGGGAACATCGTCGCATCGGATGGGCGTGAGGCGAGCTTCGTTGTTGGCAAGCCGTTCGAGCAGGATGGCCTGCGCGTATTCGCGGGGCTGGTCAGCGACCCGTTCTTCATGGATGTCGAGGCCGCGATCCGCACGGATTTTTCGGGCAAACTGTCCTTTAACACGGCCGAAAACACCGTTCAGTTTCGCGACGTCTTGTCGATCGTGGTCGAGGTCCCGATTGCGCCAATCGTCAAACACTTCGGTGGAGTCACACTGGTTGGCGCCATCGCGGAGAACATCGTCACGCGTCGCGGCAAGCCGATCCGAATCGAACGTCTCGGCCGGCCGGAGATCAAGAACGTCCTCATGGCAAACACGACTCGCGATCCGCACACGAAAGGCGTCGAGATTCGCGACCTCTACAATCGAGAAGACGCTTTTGCGCTCTCCAGGGAATATCGACCACTCTACGAGTCGCGTCTCGACGCGAACCTGGCATTCTTCGATGGTCTCGACGGTAAAACCGCATGGCCGTTAGGACCAACAGGGCGCCATCCATTACGCGATTTGCTTATAGGTGATTTTTTGATCCTCGACCTTGCTCATGCATTCGCGCCCGGCAATTTCCTGGAAATCGAACGGTCGATGCTCGATGACCGGCCGCACAAAAGCAGCGGCGGCCGCTGGCTCGATGACGACATTCTCGATGATCTCCTGACGCTCGTTGTGAATGGTGGGCGAGGCGAGCGGCTGGGCGACGGCGTGAACGCTCCGACCAAGCCGGCCAGTTTGTCGTTTCCTTACGTGCGTGAACCTAACAAGCGAACCGACCTGCCTCTACCGGCTTTTTTGAGGAGTTAAACATGAACGAATCGAAGAACAGAGGAGCAGTCGTGACCGGCGCTGCATCCGGGATCGGCAAAGAGCCCGCCACGGACTGGTTCCTGCAGTATCCGGTGATGTCGACGCTGAGGCCCAGCTACCCGCGCGGCCCCTGGCACTACAAGGACATGCAGCAACTCGTCGTCACGTACGAGAGCACTGCAGAGGCCGTCCGCGCGGTGGTCCCAAGACCTCTCCAACCCGCCGCCGGCAACCGTGTGACCATAGAGTGGCGGCGCATGAGCGAGGTCAGCGGATTCGGGCCGTACGCCGAGGTCGGCCATTCGGTGGCTTGTACCCTGGAGGGCGAGCCGGTCATCTACGTCTTCCAGGCATTCCTCGACAGCGAATCGCCGACGCTCGCCGGGCGGGAAATCCTCGGCTTTCCCAAGCGGCACGCCGAGCCCGAGCTGAAGATCGTGCGAGAGGTGCTGACGGGCACCCTGGCTTATGGCGGCGTGCAGGTCGCCCTCGCCACTATGCCCTATCGCGCAGTCGACCTCTCGGATCGCTTGGCCGAGATAGAGCAGGAGCTGCAGACTACCCAACTCGTGCTCAAGCTGCTTCCCGACGTCGACAACCATACGCCGAAGGTCGCCCAGCTCGTCCGGGTCAATCTCTACGACGTCCGGTTGAAGGGCGCATGGGGAGGACCCGCAGAGCTGTTCATGATCCCGCACGTCGGCTGCCCGGTCGCCGCGCTTCCGGTGGTGCGCGTGCTCGAGGGCCGACAGCATCTCTGGGACATGACGCTGAGCGACGGTCAAGTCGTGTACGACTACCTGGAAGCCGAGCGCCGCTAGGTTTGATCAAGAAGTCTAACTTTGCGAGTGGAGCTCACTCCACCGTCATTATTGGAGAATTGAACATGATTGGAGAATTGAACATCAATTTGTTGAAGGGCAAGGGAGCTGTCGTGACCGGGGCTGCATCTGGCATCGGCAAAGCGATCGCGACGGCGTTTATAGAAGCGGGCGCGAGCGTGTTGCTCTGCGATCTGAATGCGAAAGCACTCGATGACGCCGCCCGCGAGCTCGGTAATCGCGCAATCGGGCGAGTCACCGACGTCTCGGACGAGAGCCAGGTCGAAGGCGCTATGCGCGAAGCACGCGATGCCTTCGGGTCGTTGGATATCGTGGTGAACTGCGCTGGCTTCGGTGCCATTGCGCCGCTTACTGAGCTGAGTGGTGAGAAGTGGAAATCCGTTCAGGCAGTGACTCTCGGCGGAGTCTTTTACGGCGTGAAGCATGGCGCCCGGCAGATGCTTGAGCAGGGACATCCGGGTGTCATCATCAATATCTCGTCGGTGAACGGACGGCAGCCCGGCGAGGGTCAGGTGGCCTATTGTGCGGCGAAGGCCGGCGTGGACATGATCACACGCTGCGGCGCGTTGGAGCTCGGCGGTCGCGGTATTCGTGTCGTCGGTATCGCGCCAGGTCTCGTTGAGACGCCGCTGACGAAGAAGGAGTTGAAAAATCCAGCGATGCGCGAGCTCTTTATGAGCATCATCCCGATGAAGCGCGCGGTTGAAGCTGAAGAGATTGCAGCGGCCGCCGTGTTTCTCGCTTCGGACAATGCGAGATCGATCAACGGTGACACAATCGCGATCGATGGCGGTTCGTTGACGCGCGGCTATCCGGCGCTGCTGACCGGTTTGAAAAAGCCATGATGACCGCAGCTCGCTGTCGGATGGAAGCAGCTATGAGCGAGCAGAACAAATTAACCGATTCATCATCTTCTGTGGATAAAGGGCATACAGCGCACTATGGAGTAATTAATCGGCTTAAACCACTACCTCTGGTAGTGGAACAGTAAGGCGGTTTAACCGGGAAAGTAATTAAAATGAACCTCCCTGGAAGGTACCGGAGAAAGGGAGGTTCATGATGAGTAGATTTAAGAAACTATCACATACGATATACGAATGTAAATATCATGTGGTATTTTGCCCGAAGTATCGATACAGGATATTGACGGGAGAAATAGGGGAGTATGCGAAGCAGCAGATATACGTGTTATGTAGACAGAAGGAAATGGTGGAGATAATGGAGCTGAACCTTCAGCAGGATCACATTCACCTTGTGATGTCGATGCCGCCGAAATATGCGGTATCAGAGGTAAAGGGATATCTGAAGGGGAGCTATCGCTGAGGCTGTTCCAGAAATATGAGAGAGTAGGGAAGCGGTATTGGGGACAGCACTTGTGGTCGAGAGGATATTGCGTAAGTACAGTGGGGCTGAATGAGGAACTGATAAGGCGATATGTAAAGCACCAAGAAAAAATGGATAAGCAGACAGAAGAGCAGCAAAGAGGTCTGTTTAAGTAAAAACGTTTAGCAAGATGGTACCTTTCAGGACTATATTTTCAAGCCACCGCCTCTGGCGGTGGTAGTTGACTTCAGGTAAGTCTCGATGCAACTAAACGTGGTACATGAAGCGAACCGAAAGACCGACAAGATACGAATTGTCATTTTGGGAGGCGGATTCGCCGGCGTGGCGACCGCGCAATACCTTGATCATACAGCGGCAAGGCGCGCTGATGTAGAGGTCATCCTTGTCAGCAGAGATAACTTCACTCTCTTTACCCCTATGCTTGACGAGGTGGTAGCCGGCGATCTCGAGCCGGCCCACATCTGCAATCCGCTTCGCAAGCTGCTTCGACGTGTAACCATTTTGACTGGGGAGATCAGAGCGATCGACGTTGCGGCTCGGCAAGTAACGATATCCTACGGAGTCAGGGCGCTTACCCGAGAGTTGGCGTTTGATCACCTCGTTCTGGCGCTTGGGTCTGAGACGAACTACTTTGGAATTCCAGGGATAGCCGAACATGCGCTCGGCATCAAGACCCTTGGCGATGCGGTGATGCTGCGGGCCTGGGTGATCGCGATGCTGGAATCCGCCAGCGTCGAGTCCGACCTTGGTCGGCGGAAGCGGATGCTCACCTTTGTTGTAGCAGGTGGTGGTTTCGCAGGCGTCGAGACGGTCGGGGCCATCAATGATCTCGCCCGTGAGAGCATCCACCTCTATGGCAGGGTTGATCCGCGCGAAGTTCGCGTTGTCTTGATTGAGGGTGGAAAGGCGATTCTACCTGAGCTCGGTGAGGAGCTTGGCCTGTACGCGCAGGAAAAGCTCGGGGAGCGTCAGGTCGAGATCAAACTTGGGGCTAAAGTTGTCGCCTATGCGGAGGGGGCCGTTCGTTGTACGGACGGGGAGGCGATCCCAGCTGACACGTTGGTATGGGCCGGTGGCGTTTCCCCGAATCCGATCCTGAAAGACATGCCGTTCGAACTGCACCGGGGAAGAGTAGTCGTTGACTCCACTTTGGAAGTCCTGAGATTTCCTGGGATCTGGGCTGTGGGCGACTGCGCAGCAATCATTGACCCAACTTCAAAAGCTCCTTACCCTCCGACCGCTCAGCATGCTATTCGCGAGGGCCGGCGTGCTGCCAAGAACATCTGTGCTAGCTTAAACGGAAAACGAACAATTCCCTTTAAGTACAAGGCACCCGGACAGCTTGCAACGATCGGCCGGCGAACTGGGGTTGCGAGGATCTTCGGTCTTAAGTTTTCCGGAGTCGTGGGATGGGTACTGTGGCGGATGGTCTACCTAATGAAATTACCAAGGCTGGAGAAAAAGCTGCGTGTCGGGTTGCAGTGGGCTCTGGATGTAGTCTTTGATCGTGACCTCGGCCAGTACGTAACCCTGCGGGACGTTGAATCGCTTAATCGGCTGCTCGAAACCGCGACGCACGAAGCTTCCAGCCGGGGAGCGAGCGCCGAGGACAAATATGGCAGAGAACGTCTACAAGATGTCTGAGTTCATGGGATAAGCCAGGATTTGCGGGAGAAGGTAGTCGCGGCGGCAGTGAGGGGAGGTACTCAGGCCCTTCGCGATTGGAACGTACGAAAATGAATTCGAATCTCATCGATCCTGCGTTTTGGAGCCGGTTGCAGTTCGCCTTCACGGTGACCTATCACTACCTCTTTCCGCAGCTGACCATGGGATTGGCGTGCTTTCTGGTGCACTGGAAATGGCGTGCCCTGCGGACGGGTGATGAAAATTACAATCAAGCCGTTCGGTTTTGGGCCAAGATTTTCGGACTCAATTTTGCCGTGGGCGTCGTCACCGGCATTCCCATGGAGTTTCAGTTCGGCACAAACTGGGCGGACTTTACCAGGTATGCGGGCGGCGTGATTGGACAGACGCTCGCGATGGAAGGCATGTTTACTTTCTTTCTGGAAAGTGCGTTCATCGGTGCGCTTATCTGGGGCGAGAAGCGACTGGGTCCGCGGTATCACTTCCTGGCTGCGGTAGCGGTTGCGCTGGGAAGCTGGCTCTCCGGCTACTTTATACTGGTCACGAACTCTTTTATGCAGCATCCGGTGGGTTACCGAGTCGAAGCCAATGGCTTGCTCGGCATCAACAGTCTCGGCACCTACCTGTTGAATCCATGGGCATGGGTGCAGTTCCTCCACAATCAAACAGCGGCACTCGTGACCGGCTCGTTCGTGGTTACAGCTCTGGGGGCCTTGTATACCCTGCGAGGACGCCATCCGACCCAGGCTCGACTCTATCTGCGCACGGGAACGCTCGTTGCGCTCGTCTCGTCCATTCTGGTTGCCTTTCCGACCGGCGACCAGCAGGCAAAAATGGTCGGCAATCACCAGCCGGTAACACTCGCTGCAATGGAAGGCAAATTCGTGGGCGGACGCATGGCTGGTATCGCCGTTATCGGACAACCCAATATTGCGGCCCGGCGGCTCGACAATCCCATCGAGGTTCCCGGCGCACTCAGTTTTCTCGCCTACGGCACTTTTCAAAGTTATGTGCACGGGTTGGAGGAATATCCCGAGGATGCATGGCCTGACAACATCGAGCTTTTGTATTATTCGTTTCACCTCATGATCACGTTGGGCACGATCTTCATCATCCTGATGGCCTATGCCGGGTTCATGAATTGGCGTGGCAGGCTGGAATCCAGCCCTTGGCTGCTCTGGGTGTTGATGCTGGCTTTTCCCTTTCCGTACATCGCCAACACCCTAGGCTGGATGACGGCCGAGCTGGGACGGCAACCATGGCTAGTCTATGGCCTTTTTCGCACGCGCGACGGCTAGAGCAAAGTGGTGAGCAACGGCGACACCATCTTCACATTGATTGGCTTTACCGGCCTGTATTTCGTGCTCGGCCTGCTGTTTCTCTATCTTGTAGGTCGTGAGATCAAGCACGGCCCGGACGAAGAAGTGGTTGCCAACCGCGGAGAGGAGTCTTTTGTATGATCGCGACATGGTACGGCATTGTCAGCTTGATGCTGATCGTCTACGTGGTCCTGGACGGCCGCAATTTCGGCGCTGGAATGCTCCACTGGATTGTTGCGAGAACGCCCGAGGAGCGGCGCCAGGTCATTGCGGCGATCGGGCCGCTTTGGTCATGGCATGAAGTGTGGCTCGTCGGTTTTGGCGGCACATTGGTCGCGGTATTTCCGCGGCTCATGGCCTCGGCTTTTGCCGGCTATTATCTCGCGCTCTTTCTGATTTTATGGGGCCTGATCCTGCGCGGCATATCCCTCGAAGTTGGCGGCCATATCAACGATCGCCTCTGGCAGGGGTTCTGGGATTTCGTTTTCGTGTTTTCCAATTTTCTCCTGGCCATCCTTTTCGGCGCGGCGGCAGGCAACCTGGCGCGGGGAGTTCCGCTCGACGCCAACGGTAATTTCTCGATGGCATTTTTCACGGATTTCAACGTGCGCGGCAATGTGGGGCTGCTCGACTGGTACACGGTATCCATTGCGGTCTTCGCGGCTGTCATATTGGCCGCTCATGGCGCGACCTATCTCACGCTGAAGACGGAAGGCCCGGTGCATGACCGTAGCGCAACGTGGGCGAAGTACCTGTGGGCGGCGGTTGTCCCGCTCTTTTTAGCTGTCTCGGTTGAGTCGTGGATGGTTCGTCCCGACCTGCCCGGGCATGCGCTTCACAACCCATTTTGCTGGCTGGGTTTGCTCGTCGTCATCGTCTCGATCATCCTGCTGATTTCTGGACTCTCGGCTCGGCGGGAAATGCTGGCTTTCATGGGGTCGAATTTTCTCCTCGTGGGCATGCTGGCTACCGGAGGCGCGACTATTTTTCCAGAGATACTTCATTCGACCCTTGCGCCTGAGAATTCACTGACCGCCTTCGCCGTTGCGTCCAGTCCGAGCGCTTTCCACCTCGCCTCCATTTGGTGGCCGGTGGGATTCGTGTTGGCGACCATCTATTTCGTCTTCATCTCGCGACGCTTTAGCGGCAAAGTCAGCGACAAGCGGGACACCCAAGGCTTTTACTAGACGGCCGCATATATATGATCAGTAAAGAAGCAGTAATTGAACTGAACCATCCATAAAACACGGCATTCAAGGAGGTGCGCAATGACAAGTACTTCATCCGGGGACATAGCCACAGTCGGCCGCTTCTTTCTCGATGCAAGCGGTGGTCAGGGTAGTTACGAAAACCGCGCCGTCGGATTTTTCGCTCGCGCAGCCTTTTGGTCACGGCGCTGCGCAATCGCAGCAAGTTTCGCTGGTGCAGGGGATGCCTCATGAGTGCTGACAACCTCACTCCCGCAAGAGGTATATCTCGCCCCAAGGTGGTGGTCATCGGCGGTGGATTTGCGGGTATTGCCGTCGTCCGTGAGTTGCGCGACAACGATGCCGAGGTGACGCTCGTCGACCGCAACAATCATCACCTCTTCCAGCCGTTCCTTTTCCAGGTCGCCACGGCGATCCTCGAGCCCGCGGAAATCGCGACACCTATCCGCTCGCTTTTGAACAAGATGCCTAACGTCCGGGTGGAAATGCGTGAGGCCAAGCGGGTGGATATGTCCCGGCGGGTCGTCGTCATGAGCGAAGGAGACGACCTGCCCTATGACGTGCTCGTACTCGCAACCGGAGCGCAGACTAGCTATTTCGGTCACGAGTCGGAATGGGCGCAACACGCGCTCGGATTGAAAACACTTTCTGACGCGATTGCCGCGCGGAATCGACTGTTGAAGGCATTCGAGCGCGCGGAGATGGAATCGGACCCGGCCAAACAGACGCGCGACATGACAGTCGTCGTCGTCGGAGGCGGGCCAACCGGGGTCGCGATTACGGGCACGATCAGCGAGTTCGTTCACCGGACGCTGCCGGCCGACTTTCGCAAGATCGACACGCGCCGAGCGCGCATCGTGCTCGTTGAGGCCGGGCAGAGATTGTTGCCTGCCTTCAGCGAGCGGCATTCGTCCTATGCGACCCGCGCGCTGGAGAGTGCCGGAGTTGAGGTGAGACTGGGCGTTCCTGTCACCAACGTTGACGCGGCAGGCGTCACAATCGGCGACGAACGGATAAACGCAGCCACCGTGCTCTGGTGCACGGGTGTACAGGGCGTACCACTAGCAAGGACGCTCGGCGTGGATGTAAAAGCGAACGGAACAGTAGCAGTTGAAAAGGATTTCTCCGTTCCTCGCCATCCGGACTGTTTCATCGTCGGAGACGCGGCCCATGTCGTCGGACCTGATGGCCGACCCGTTCCGGGTCTCGCATCCGTGGCGCAGCATCAAGGCCGGTACGTGGGCAAGCTCATCGCCGCCCGACTGGCGGGCAGCGCCCTGCCCACTCCTCCGGAGCCCTCCGTGCCGAGCAAGCTGGCGACTATTACTCGGCATATAGGTATTGCTGAATTTGCTGGTCGTTCGATCACCGGCTTTCCTGCATGGTTGATGTGGGGGCTGCTGCATCTTAGAACGCTGTCAGACGGCCATTCAAAGCTATCGATACTGGCAAACTGGCTGCGCCTTCTGATCACTTATCGCCGCCGTGCGCGGTTGATCATCGAGCAACCTCCGACAACCGCTATCGCGGACGCTCCCTCAATGGCGAAATCATTTCATTCAGGTGATCGGGACGATGTCATATGAGAAGCCGACTGCTTCCGCTCACGCTGGTTCTGCTAAGCATATGCGAGCCCGCAGCTTTCGCACAACAGCAGACGAGCAACGACAATTTTAACGACCCTACGGCTCGGGTGTTTCAGCTCGTGCTGCCGAGCGAACACTTGTTCGGAGACTGGGGCGGTCTGAGACCGAAGTTAGAAGATTCGGGCGTTATACCGAGGCTGATACTCGTCACCGACGTCGCGGGCAACCCGACCGGTGGCCGGTCGCAAGGCGCGACCGCGCCTAGCAGCGTCGAGCTCAGCCTATTCTTCGATCTGAACAAGATCTCCGGCCTGAACGGCGGCTCCATCTTTGCGTCGTTTTCGCAACGCTGGGGCAATAGCCTCTCGAGGGATTACATCGGCAACGTCTTCAGCACGCAGCAGATCTTTGGCTTCCAGACATTCCGCGTCATCGATGTCTCTTATCAGCAGAGGCTGTTCGACGACCGCGTCGAACTCCGCCTCGGGCGCTTCGCGACCACCGATGACTTTCTCGTCTCGCCCTATAACTCCGGCTTCGTGTCGAACGCGTTTTGTGGGAACCCATTTGGGATCTTGTTGGATACGCAGGGCATGACCGCGTACACAGGAACCTGGGGGGCGCTGGTGAAGGTGAAGCCTACTGCTCGCAGCTACGTCATGGCCGCCGTCTACAACGGCGACCCCACGATCCGCGCCAACAAATACCATGGCGTGAATCTTTCAATGAACGGTCCACCGTTCACGATCGCCGAGGTCGGTTACCAGATCAACGGACTGCCAGGCGACAACCAACTCCTGGGCAATTATAAGCTGGGCATGTGGTACGACGATGCCCAGTTCACCAATTTCGAGTCTGGCGCCAAGACGCGCGGAAGCTGGGGCGTTTATGGGCTCTTCGACCAGGTGCTTGTCCCACTTGGAAGTCCCGGCAGCAACCGCGGATTCGGCGTCTTCGGCTCGGTCACCGTCGCACCGGATTCCGACATCCAGCAGCTACCCTTGTTCATCACCGCGGGTGTTTCCGCGCGTGGGATGTGCGACTCCCGCCTGAGGGATGCGCTTAGCTTGGGCGTCGCATCCGGCTACTTCAGCAAAGAGCTGCGGCGCGACCAGCAAAATGGACAACAGCCTGGTCCCCCCGCCGGTCAGGATTATGAGATGGTCATCGAACTGACCTATCGCTTCGACCTCCGCAAGGGCGCCTTGTTCATCCAGCCCGACTTCCAATACATCATTCAGCCCGGCGGCACCAGCCGTCTCGCTAACGCGATCGTGCTCGGTGCGCAGATCGGCATCAACTTCTGAGCATTCTCGATGGCGCTACTCTCGATTCTCACTCTGGGTTTCCTTCTTGGAATGCGGCACGCGACTGATTCCGATCACGTGATTGCGGTTACGACGATAGTTATTATAGTCGACAACGGAAAGTCGGCAGTGCAGCGCTTACCAGACTTTTTTGGGGATCGGTCATAGCATCACCTAATTCGTTTTTGGCGGCACCATCATTCTCTTCGGCATCGTCGTTCCCAAACCGCTTGGCATGACTCTCGAAGGATCAAAACTTTCGTATCCTTGAAGACGTTTATTTCGAGGAGGAGGACGCATTTTGGTTGTGTTTCTTTCGACCTAGTGTTGTGTCCCAGCAATAGTTTTACAAAGTCTTTCAATTTTTTGAAGGATGGAGTCAGCATTGGCTGTCCACACAAATGGTTTTGACTTGGGGTTGTAATTAGAAACAAAAAGATCGATCTTTTTGATCAAATCTTTAACGCTGTGAAAGGTTCCACGTCGTATAGCCTGCTGGGTGATGAGGTTAAACCAGATTTCTACCTGATTGAGCCAGGACGCATAGGTCGGCGTGTAGACAAGGGAGGTGAGAAAGAGCATCGGTAAGATTGCTGTTCCGTTAATACGTCCTAACGGAAATTGCTGTCAACATGAAGCGGGGGATAATCGGAAAACGCGCGAGACGCTGATCGGGTGAGGCGCGTGAAGTGGTGCTATTGGCTGGTTTGCTGGCTGGTGCCGGTTCCGCTAACGCTCATTAACGGAATGAATCGTTGTAGGCCTCCCCGTTATGTGAAGAAGATTGAACAAGAATTATTGTGATTCATATACTTGCAACGTTTACTTCACATAACGGGGAACTCCACATAATGACAGAACTTTTTCGGCTAAAGTACGGGACAAAATCCTGATCCGCATGAAATTCATGTAGCTCGCAACATTTCTTCCTGTAACCCGCCTATCTCTAACTTCATAGTCCCATGCTGGTTACTTCCGTAAATGAACATCACAGGGTCACACAAGATTGACAAGATGAACTCGTTTGTATATGTTGATAGTATACGAATATGAAAGATTGGTCTGCTATATTGGCTTCCCTCGAAGATTTTGAATGGGACGAGGGAAATATTAAGAAAAACTGGAAGAAACATCGAATCTCTCATATTGAGTGCGAAGAGATATTCTTTAACAATCCGATTATTGTAAACAAAGATACGCCGCATTCACCGGGTGAAGACCGATACTTTGTATTAGGGAAAACAGACACCGATAGATTACTTTTCATTGTTTTTACTGTGAGAGGCACTAAAATAAGAATAATTTCGGCGCGTGATATGAGCCGGAAGGAGAGAAGAGCATATGAGCACACTCAAGAAGATACCCAAGTTTAGGAGCGAAGCGGAAGAAGTCCAGTTTTGGGCAACTCATGATTCAACTGAGCACATTGACTACTCGACGGCAAAGCGGATTGTTTTTCCCAACTTAAAACCATCTACTAAGACGATCTCGATTCGTCTGCCCGAATCGCTTATTGAGCATCTTAAAGTACTTGCGAACAAAAGGGATGTTCCTTACCAGTCGCTCCTAAAGATTTTCTTGTCTGAGAAGGTAGAAGAAGAACTACACGGTGCGGTCAAGTAGTCGGCTCTGTTTTCGGCGCCTTCTTCCTGGACCTGACACTTCTGGAACCTGATATAACGTGCGTTATACAACTGGTAATCAAAGCATTTTTTGCACTTCCTTTATTTTTATATTTTTGCTATATTTTTTTCATGGGTATTTCAAATAATAACTTCATAATAACTGGTTCGGCGGCAGGACGAAGGACGATGGCGGAATGAAACTGTCGATCAAGACCTATACGGCATATAGCATCGGCTGCGCTGCTGTATGGGCTGTTATCTTGGCTGCTGTTGCGTCTGAAGCAAGCAAAGACACCGCTCACACCTTTTTCTTGCTCTTCTTTGGATGGGTGATCGGGTGGCTCTCGGCCACGATCGCCAGGGCCGTTTACCCGCCGCCCAAATCACGGCGGTCGGAATGAAAAAACTCCAGTGGAGATCCTGGATGCTCATAGCAAAAGTTGCCTTCCTGAACTTCGCGGTTGAGCGGGCATAGTACTCCCTGTCCGTTACTACCGAAAACCGACAGGGACAAAACAACCAGATTTTACCAACTTGGCTTTTGATCCATATTATCAGTAAAAGCCATTCGGCAAATGAATGGTCACTTGATTTACAAGAGTTCTTCTTCCTTACACATCTTGGATATGCTATCCTTTAGGCACTGGGGACAGAAAATGCCTATTTGGCTTATCATATATTCAGCGATAGAGAAACTATTATAGATGAGCATACTTCATGTAAACCATATCAGGACTCATATCAGTCGCCTATTCGATGGCGTAATCGACATGAGGGTGAGTAGGCCAGGGGAATTGCACCCCCAGCCCCTCGCAGAACCGGACGTGAACCTCTCGGCTCATCTGGCTCCCATTATTCAGCCGCAGGAGCATATCCAATACCCCAGTGAATAAATGCCTTCGGTGTTGATGCGGCAAGGTTACCAAGCACCTTTCGAGCACGGGTTTTATGCCATGCCAAGTGTTTGTACTTGCGCATCAACCATCGAGTTAGGTAAGCGTTCACGTGAAGCCAAATAGGTTTCATTGCTGAGGCATGAAATCGACTGTAATAGTTTAACCAACCTCTGAGCACTGGGTTAAACATATTTGAGAGGTCTTCCAGACTGTAGATCGTAAAATACAATTGACCCCTGGTCGTCATTTACAATTGACCCCCTAAAATCTATACTCTCCTTTTCAGGAAGGAAAGGAGGGAATGAAAAGGGGTGTTAAGCATGTATAAGTGGCAACAAGTCAAAGCGTTAAAAGCGCAAGGGATTTCAATCAAGAAGACAGCTCGGAGGTTGAAATTATCAAAGAACACGGTCAGGAAATATCTAAGGAGTGCAGAGCCGCCATGTTTCAAGTCCCGGGAGTATGAAAAGCTTTTGGATCACTACATTACTCCGGTAAAGGAGATGCTAGAGAAACAGTATATAGGCACGAGGATATACAATGAGCTGCTTCAGATGGGCTATACGGGCTCTCTGTCCTCAGTGCATAGATATCTTGCCGACATAAGAAAGGTAGCACAACTCAAGGCAAAAGCGACGACCAGAGTAGAGACCGCCCCTGGCAAACAGATGCAATATGACTGGAAAGAGTGGAACCTGGCAATAGGGGGCACCCCGGTGAAAATCTATATTCATGAAGTGGTGTTAAGTTATAGCCGTAAAAAGCACTATGTCAGTTCCCTGTCCATTACTACAGTGGATATCATAAGGGCGATAGCGGCGGCGATGGAGTTTTTCGGGGGAGTCGCTGAAGAACTGCTCATAGATAATCCCAAGCAGATGGTCATCACGCATAAGAAGAGCGGCACGATACGGTATAACGATGAGTTTTTAAGATTCTGCGGGTTGTATGGTATACAGCCCAGTGCCTGCCGGACTTATCGTGCCCGGACAAAAGGGAAAGCCGAGAGGCCGTTTTATTACGTGCAGGAACATCTGTTAAGGGGACTTGAGGTAAGAGAGTTGAATGAATTTGACAGATTGCTTGAGGAGTTCACGGTCACCTACAATGCACGGGCGCACAGCGACCTTAAGGAATCCCCTGATGATCGGTTTGAACGAGAGAAAGATACGCTCAAAAGGATTCCCTCGGTTGAGCCCGCACTGCTTTACAATAGAGCGGTACGGACGGTGAGCAACGATGG
>Ga0074045_10001608_pt1 | contig 21637 bp, 16 predicted proteins | sample BogForMeECP23OM2_FD_94442 | JGI IMG/M metagenome (GOLD analysis project Ga0074045, IMG submission 94442) | Bog forest soil microbial communities from Calvert Island, British Columbia, Canada - Bog Forest MetaG ECP23OM2 | ecosystem: Environmental > Terrestrial > Soil > Wetlands ... | reverse complement strand
TCTTGCCATCAATCAACCGACCGGCGCGAATCGCGATGCGTTTCGCAGGCGGCGCGGCGGCCTGTTGCGCGTGCGACGTCCCCACCACTAACAACAGAAAAGCTGCAGTCAGACCAATACCCGAGCGGCGCAATTCCTTCATGGTTTCCTCCAGGAAGCCGCACAGCGTAACAAGTAACGGAGGGAAAGGAAAGAAAAAGGCCAACCGCTCTCTCAGGACGGCTGGCCTTATTCTCTTTTTCCGGACTCAAGACTCAACGTGGCGAACTGTGAGCCCTGAATCCGTATGCTCAGGCAAAAGTCCAAACCCGATCGCTAGTGCGCCGGCTCCGAATCCGGTCGATGCAGCGGCCGGCGTACCCACTCTTCGGAAACCGCCGTGGCTCGGCGCGCCGCCAGCATCCAGGAATTCTGGCTCGCCGCGAGCCGCGCCACTCCGGATTCCCAGCCCTTCTGAGCCAGGTACAGGGAAGCCAAGCAAACTGCGATACCTGCAAAGCCCAGCGCGAACAGCGCAAACGCCGCCAAAAGCTCGCGCACAAAATAGAGTTGCAGAGCCGCTACCACACCCAGGAACATCCACATCCACTTGCGCCAGTTGTCTTTGGCTTTCGTTGCCATTTTGCTCCCCTTCGAGTGACCGGGCCTGAGTGGCGGTTCAGGCTTTGCTACTTCCTTAGATGCGCGGCCCTGTCCAAAAGACCAATGCATCTAACCTGTCCTATTAGACAGGATAAGGGGGGTGCTGGCTATGGTACAGAGGCATCAAAATTCGAGGCAAACCCGGCGTATAGTACCGGCCATGCCGAAACGAAACGCCTCTATCTTACTGTTTATAAACGCTATATTGGAGCTCTACGAGGGGTCGAGAGTTTCGCCGTTTCTTCGTACTACCACCTTGTGGAAGACCTGTACTTAGGTACAGGTTTTGGGTGGGCACAAATGCAGACCCTCAAACAGGAGTTAGTCAGTCCAATTTGTCGGCGGGACTTGAAACTGACCGCGCGGCTTAATTGCCCTTCAATGCGTAACCCGGATCGAAGGGCAATTTGCCGTCAACCCGCAGCACCTTCACCGTACTGTTGATGGAATAGACGTCCACTAATCCGACCGCGCCGGGGAGGGCTCCGACGGCACGAAACAGGTCTTCATCGCTGTACACGATTACCACAACTTTCCGCGTCTCATTGAGTTTTGCCAGCATCGGCTTCACATCCGCGCCTTCCACGCCGAACAGCTTATCGATCGCGTAGCGCATATCTGCGGAGTCAGGGTCGTGAATCACCAAGGTGAAAGGTTTGCCGTCGGGCCACAGCTTCTGCATGCCTTTGCAGAGCTTCGCGAGATCGGCCATGGGAACATCTTGCAATTTGCTTCCCGCTGATGTCACCACGGCCCAGTTCTTCAGAGCTGAAAAGAGCGGGGCGGCGGAGCAGAACAACAGACACACCAAGACGGCCATCTGAATCGAACGGCGAGAGCGAAAGTCTTTCATAGTTCAAAAACCTTTCGGGCGGATATTCCCAGTTTCAGGAATGGGGACGGTGCGTACAAGCGCCGGTTCGAAGGGATGTGCCCAACCAGACGATGACAACCACGATCATCGCGACTGCCGACTACCCACTTGCCAAATGCGCACAACTGGCCATTGGTCCAGTATCCGGCCAAGGAGGCAACCGCTAACTTGGTGCAGTACGCCCGGGGTAACCGAAACCCGAGTGTGGAGTTGATCGCTCATGAAACCGAATCTGCTTCGCTGGTTTCCTTTCCTCTGCCTGAGCTTGGTGCCCGCAGCCAGCCTGGCAGGACAATCCGCCCATGTGGCTCCGGCCAAGACTACCACGGCAAAGCCTGCCGTGAAGGTTGCTCCCGGCACGCAATGCTTCTTTGGAACGCTGGCCATTTCAACAAAATCCAAGGATGCGAAAGACAACCTGGAGATGGCTCTGGACCAGTACGAGAATGCGGGCTTCGACCAGGCTATCATGCACGCGGAAATGGCCACGCGTTCAGACCCGCGGTTCGCGCTCGCCTATGCTGTGTGGGCCTTCGCGGCAAGGCGCAGCGCTCCTGCACCGGAAGTGCTCGCCAAGGCGAAAACGCTGGCCACCAGGTGCACGCGCGATGAATGCCTGCTGATTAGCTTTTTGAATGGAGTTCAGGACGCCAACGTTTTACCGGCAATTTCGGCGATGAACGATCTTCTGTCCCGACGCCCCAAGGACAAGCACATCCTATATCTTGCCGGAGAATGGCTCTTTTTCCAGGGCGATTACCAACGCGCCATGCAGATCTGGTCGAAGTCGCTCGAACTCGATCCTGACTTTCCCCCGGCTCTGAATATGATGGGCTATTCCTATGTGGAATCCGGCGACCCCGATCCCAAGAAAGCCGTTGGCTACCTGAAGCACTACGCCGCGGTACTTCCCAAAGAAGCAAACCCTCAGGATTCCCTGGGCGAGGTCTTGCGCATGGCAGGAGACGATTCCGGCTCACTGGCGCACTACGCTGAAGCGCTGCGCATTTCGCCCGCCTACATCACTTCGCAATACGGTCGCGGAGACACCTACACCTTGATGGGCAATTTCATTCAGGCTCGCCAGGAATACGAGACGGCGTTGAAAATGGCCACCACGGCGCATGATCGCTTACATATTGAATTTCAAAAAGCGCTTGTGAATTTCTGGGACAGCGATCCAAGGACCGGTCGTGCGGAACTCGCCCGGCTCTCTGAAAAGGCCGCCGCCGATAGAGACTGCGTAGCGCAGTTCGAAATCGACTACGCCCGCGCGCTGCTCGCTCCGGACGCGGAAAGCCAGCGACAACTCCTGAGTGTCCTCGAAACGCAATTTCTTGCGCCCGTCCCCGGCATGTTGGATTCCGATCGCAATTCCGCGTTGGCCGATGTGCTGCGCGAACAAGTGCGTCTGGCCGCGGAAACCAATCAAAAGGACCCGGCCGCTGCTGCTCTGGAGCGCCTGGCACATTTGTCGGAGAGTTCCCGCGACATGCTAGTCGAAAACGTCTATGAGTCAGCCCGTGGCTACGCGGCATTCGCAAACGGCGATTTCACAAAAGCCGCCCAACATTTTTCCGCGGACTTGCACTGTCCTTTGGTTGTGCGGGAATTCGCCCTGGCCCAGGAAAAACTAGGAAACGCCAAGGGCGTAGAAGAAGCACAGACGCGTTTGAAATATTTGCGGACGCCCACGGCGGAGTGGTATGTGGCCAGCCATAACCAGGGATTGCACGCGCAAAACGTTGCGCCCTAAGAAGAGTTTCCCCCTAAAGACGAACCGCGCTCCGGCAGGCACTTTCTTCCCTTGCCGGGGCGCGGTTCGTCTTTGTCTAGTCCGTTAGGCCTTTTTCAGCAGGCGCGTGATCCATACCAAAATCACCGCGCCAATGAAAGCCACAATGATCGAGCCGATCATTCCGCCTCCAGGCCAGATGCCCAGCATCCCGAAAATCCATCCGCCAAGCAGGCCGCCCAATATTCCCAGAATGATGTCCACGAGCACTCCGTAGCCACCACCCTTCATCACTTGGCCGGCCAACCAGCCTGCTATCAAGCCCACCACGATCCAAGCAAGAAAACCCATCGCATAGCCTCCTTGGCTCCTAGAGGGAGCATAGTGTTGGGCGGGAAATTCGCTATAGTTTGTTCTTACCCCAGACAACACGCAAGCCCGTTGAGAGCAGCAAATCGTTGCTCTTGATTCCGAATGGCGGATTGCTTAAATAACCGTCTGTGAACGTAACCTGCCAGCTTAGCCACTTCTTGATAATCGTCGCGGAAGTGGCGTTGAACTGGTAGCGATACTGGCCAAGATCGGACATGTTCGGGTAAAACACGAAGCGTTCGCCAATGGTCGTTCGCGAAGCGATCTTGGTGTGGTATTCCTCGCCTACCAGAATTTCCGCGCTGTTGGTCTTCTGCCCGGGGAAGAAAGTGAGCGGGTTCAGCAGGAAGTATTGCCCGAACGAATCACGGTCGTAGCTGGCGCCGCCAAACACATCGAAGGCAGTGCGATCGTTCTTGATGACATGGTAGCCGAAACCACCGCCATAAACCTGGCGAAGGTTCAGGTGTTGCAGCTGGTTGGTTTCAAAGTCCGCCAACGCAAATACAAAGAGCCGCGGGCTGACGTTCAAGTCTCCACGGACTCCGCCACGAAAATCATTGGCGGTAGTGCGGGTCGGCGGCGTGCCGTTGTCGTCGGCATAGACATACGTGCTGTAGACCGTCAGTTTGTCGCGAGGTGTTTCGCGTACCGCGGTTGTGGCCAGCGTATAGGAAAGCGTCGAGGAGTTGCCGCTGGTCAGCGCCAGACCGGTGTCCAGCAGGCCGCTCCAGAAGTAATTGAACTTCGGGTGCGCCATTTTTTCCGTCTCGGTGTCGAAGTTCTTCTGCTCCACGTCATTCCGCACCGCTACGATGCTGTCCTTCTCCGTGGGTGCCGACGTGGTGCCTGCGCCCGCGACCACAAACTTGCCATCGGCCGTGCTTACCTTCCCCGATAGGCGCTGACCGTCCTTCAACATCAGATGCAAATTTTCCGACGATTCGATGGCGGTGACTGCGTCCCACTTGATGGTGATATCCCCCGCGAATTCCGTCTTGAGAAGAAGTGTTTTGCCGTCGCCGGAAACGATGGTTCCCGAAAAACGATCGCCATTCTTCAAAGTAACTTTATCGACATCGGCGGCCAGCGCCACCGATGCGAACAAGAACAACACCATTCCCAGCAAAAGACTGCGACGCATTTGCGTCCTCCTCATAAATTTTCGGTCTTAGGCAGCCTGCTTCCAGACTGCACGCGGGCGGGTACAGGGACACTTCCCTAACAGCACTGGGTGCTTGGTAGTGTAATGAAAACAGCGAATCCCCGCAAACATTCTGTCAAGCGCCAGGTTTCGTGGCCATCCGGTTCCGCAATCCTTTATACTGGACCAGCCGTTTCTTCGATCCCAGGGGTGAGCCAGCCATGCGCCGGGAAGCTTGCACTTCCCGAGCTTCGGATGTGGTCCTTTCCAGGAATTCGCAATCCCATGTGCGTGAGCGGCTCCTGACGTCAATTTCTAGGGGGAAGAGTGAAAAGCAGCCGTGTGGGTGTTCTCCGTGGAGTTCTGTTTCTCTCGATCCTGGTTCTGGTGGGCTGCGCCAAACCGCAGTCCGCACCGGATAGACCTTCATCCACCTCGCGAAATCCTTCTGCTCGTCCCGCCATCGTGTTCATGACCGACTTCGGCACCGCCAACGACGCGGTGGCCATCTGCAAGGCCGTGATGACCGGCATCGCTCCCGATGCGCGCATCATGGATATCACTCACCAAGTGACACCGTTCTCGATTGAAGAGGGAGCGCGATTCCTGGCAGGCGTCTCGCCCTATTACCCGGCTGGAACAGTCTTCGTTGCGGTCATCGATCCCGGCGTTGGCACATCTCGCCGGGCCGTGGTCGTGAAAACAAAAAAGGGGCAGTATTTCGTGCTGCCGGATAACGGCCTGATTTCTCCGGTCGTGGAGCGCGATGGTCTGGACTCCGCTCGTGAAATTACGAACACCAGTTGGATGATCGGCGAAAACGTCTCCTCCACTTTCCATGGACGCGATATTTTTTCGCCGGTGGGCGCTCATCTGGCCGCCGGTTGGGATTTCACCCTGGTTGGCCCGCTCGTTCCGCAACTGATTCGTCTAACGTCCAAAGTTTCCGTGACCTCCGACAAGGGCATCGACGGCGACCTGATCGGTCTCGATGATCCTTTCGGCTCCGTCATTACCGATATTCCCGCCGACGAGTTCAAGACACTGGGTTACAAAATCGGTGATCGCGTTACCGTGCTGCTCGACAAGAAGCCTTTCGCCCTCCCGTACGTCAAAACCTTTATGGATGTGCCGGTGGGTGATCCTCTGCTCTATGTGGATTCGCGCGGCCGCATGGCCATGGCGCTGAATCAGCGCAATTTTTCCCAGGTGAACAAAATCACGCCGCCAGGAACAATTTCCATTCCGAAAAAAGGAGTGCCCCTCAAGGGGAAGTGACGCCAGCGGTTTCGACCCGCTCCATGGATCCAATTCATAAAGGAACGATCATGAGACTACGAAGTGCCATTTCATTCGGGCTGCGGTTCACCACGGCTTTGTTCTCGCTCCTGCTCTTATCAGGAATTGTTTCAATCGCGCGGGCACAATCCTTCCGCGGTGGCATTCGCGGCGAGGTCACCGATGCCAAGGATCTTCGCGTTGCCGGAGCCAAGGTTACGGCGCGCAACCTGGCCACCAGCGAGACGCGCGAAATTACCGCGGATGAGTTAGGCGAATTTCGTTTCGTCGAACTGCCCGCAGGCAACTACGAGATTTCCGCCATGGCGCCGGGCTTCCAGGAAGTTCATGCGCCCCAGGTCGTGGTGAATGTCGGCGAAGAGACGGTAGTTAATCTGCGCCTGGCGAAGGTGAGCGAGAAGCAGGAATCCATCGTAGTGACCGAAGCCGTTCCGCTGGTCGACACGACCGACACCACATTGTCGCAGGTGGTTGACCGCCAACTGGTTGAGGAACTCCCGCTGAACGGCCGCGACTTCGGCAAACTCGTGGCCCTCACGCCTGGCGTTACCGTGGAAGGCTCCGGTGTCGCAGGCACCGAAAAAGGCTTCGGCCAGTTCAACATCAACGGCAACCGTGACCGCTCCAATAATTACGCGCTCGACGGCACCGACAACAACGATCCTTTCTTCAACAATTCCGCGCTAAATCAGGTGGGCATCACCGGCGCGCCGGCAACCCTGCTGCCTCTCGACGCCATTCAGGAATTCAACCTGCAATCGCAATTTGGCGCTGAATACGGCCGCAATTCCGGCGCGATGGTGAATATCGTTACGCGCTCGGGCTCCAACGATTTGCACGGCTCGCTTTACGAATACAATCGCAACTCGGAGTTTGACGCGCGCAACTACTTCAATACCAAATTGAATCCCGACGGTTCCTTCAATCCGCAATCCCCCTTCAACAACAATAACTTTGGCGGCTCGCTCGGCGGCCCCATCAAGAAGGATCGTGCCTTCTTCTTTCTCGCTTATGAAGGACAACGGGAAAATGTCGGGTCGGACTTCAATCTGGTTGTGCCCACCGCGGCGCAGGTCGCTACCGCGCGCGCAGAGGCTTTGGCCATAAACCCCACCCTCAACGTCGCGCCTCTAGACAAGATCATTGCGCTTATGCCCACCACCACCGACGCTGTCAACAATTTCCTGCCTTACACCGTGCAGGACACCAACAACAATAACAATCTCATTGCCAAGGTCGATTTCAATCTGAACGAGAAAAACTCCATCACCGGCCGCTATGCCTTTGGACAAAGCAACCAGGCATTTCCTCTGGGCTCCCTGGGCGGATTTGGCAGCGGCTCGCGAATCTCTACCTTCGAGCAGCTCTCGCCGACGCGCGTGCAAGTGGTTTCCGCCAGCTGGCTCTCTACGTTTTCGCCGGAAAAGGTCAACGAAGTTCGCTTCGGCTACTCACGCTTCCGCACCAGCTTCAATTCTGCCGATGCCACGCCTGGAAATCCGAATTACATCGATCCCAGCGCTTTGGGCTTGAACATGGGAACTGATCACGTTGGCCTGCCGGAAATTGACTTCAATGGCGCGATTGAAAATTTGGGCGCCACCGCGTTCAGCGTGCCGCGCGGCCGCGTCAGCCAGACCTATCAGATCCTCGACAATTACACCTTGATTCGCGGCCGCCACACGATGAAATTCGGCGGGGAATATCACCGCTACGATGTGCAGAGCTTCAACGACAATCTCGAGCGCGGCTTGCTGGACGTCACCAACCTGAATATCGACCCGAATTTCATCGTCGATTCGATCGCCAGCTTCTACCTCGGAAGTTTCTCCACCTCCGCCGACACCGGCAGCACCAATCGCGATACCTTCAACAATAATCTTGGCTTCTTCGCACAGGACGAGTGGCGCGTGCGCTCCAATCTCACCGTGATCGCCGGCCTGCGCTGGGAGTATTTCGGTCCACTCGGCGAGAAAAACAATCTGCTCTCCAACTTCGATAAGAACGGCAATCTTGTCCAAGTGGGCTCGCCGACGCTACCTCATGTCTACAATCAAGACCTGAACAACTTCGGTCCTCGCTTGGGAATTTCCTGGAATCCGCGCGCTAACACCGTGATCCGCGCTGCCTACGGCATCTATTACGACTACACGCCGCAGAACAACATGATCGCCAACTTTACCAACTCCGCAGGTTTGGCGACGAACCCGGTTCCCTCTCTCGCCGGAACTCCCAATTTTGTCGGGGGCATGACCTTCAATCCTTCTGCGTGGACTGGCGGCGCAGCGGCTGGGCCGGTGTTCACTCCCATCACCTCGGGCCCGCAATCGATCTTCATCACGGATCTCAATTTGCGCACGCCCTACGTCCAGAACTGGAACCTCAACATTCAGCAACAAATCAACCCGGCCTTAGCGTTCGAAGTTGGCTACGTCGGCAGCAAAGGCACCAAACTCACTCGCCTTTACGACAAGAATCAGGACCTTGCCAATCCCAACTATGCGGCAATCGACGTTTTTTCTGGCGGCGCCAATTCCACTTACAACGCTTTACAAGCCACCGCGCGCCTTCAGAATTTCCACGGATTCTCCGGCTTTTCCACTTACGCGTTTGCCAAATCGCTCGATGGCGCTTCCGACGGCATCGATTTCAACTTTGCCACCGCGGCGTTTCCGCAAAACTCCGATAACGTGGCCGCCGAAAAAGGTCCGTCGACGTTTGACACCCGTCACCGCTGGACTACTGCCCTCACCTATGTCGTGCCCACTTTTGATGCGCTGCCACACGCGCTGGGAGCCGGCTGGCAATTGAATACCGTCATCACCGTGCAGTCCGGCCGGCCGATTCCGATCATCAATGCCACCGACACCAGCGGCACCTTCAACTTCCATCAGCGCCCGAATGTTGTTGTAGGCCAACCAGCCATTCTCCCAAATTGGTCGCCAACCACCGGCTATCTGAATCCTTACGCCTTTGCGCAACCCGCCGACGGTACTTTCGGTGATCTGGGCCGCGACCAGATCTATGGCCCGGGCTTCCGCAACCTGGATTTTTCTGTGACCAAGAATTTCCAGTTCCGCGAGCATTACGCGTTGCAATTCCGCGCGGAGTTTTTCAACATCTTCAATCACCCGAACTTTGCGTTGCCTTCCAACGTAATCACTCCGGGTATCAACGCGGACGGCACCACGAATCCGAACGCAGCTCCTGCCGGCTCCATTACGCAAACCCCCGATGTGGCACAGGGCAATCCCGGCCTCGGCGGCGGCGGCCCCCGCGTCATGCAGTTCGGCGTCCGCTTCCAGTTCTAGCTCGCAGTTGCAGGTCCACTGCTGCGGTCTAGCAATGTCAAGCGCAAAACTTCGTACTGGAAGTACGGTCTTGAGTTATGAAAGCTACCGTATCGGAAGAAAGGCTGGCATTTGCGATTTCGATTTGCCAAACAAACTCGCCCAGACATCGTGGCGTGTGCGTTAAAACTCCAGCAACACCGGAAGGCACGACTTCAAGGCTTGCGGAAGAACTTGTCGTTCCTTGAAACCAGCCTGTCAGATGCCGGCGTACCAGGCATAGCCTCCCTCGGGAGCTGCGGAGCCCAGGCCCTTGCCGAATCCTTTCAGGCTGTCAGTGACGGTCACGCGGGTTATGAATTTCACACTTTTGTAGCCGAGTTGCCGGGGCAGCCGCAAGCGGAGCGGCCCGCCGTTAGCTACGGGAAGTTCTTCGCCATTCAGCCCATAGGCGAGAAAAGTCTGCGGATGCAATGCATCGGCCATATCAATACTTTCCCACCAGTCGGGATCAATCGAGAAGTACACAAGGTATCTGGCATGCGGTTGGATCCCTACGACTTCCAGCACGTGGGAGAGAGGCACGCCGGTCCACTCCGCTATGTACGACCAGCCCTCTTCACACGCCAGTTGCGTGATCTGGCTGCGAGACGGGTAGCCTTTAAGCTGCTCAAGCGAAAACTCACCGGGCCGGTCGACCAAGCCGTCGACGGAGAGTCGCCAGTCGACGAATCCTCCAGCCTGCAGTCGCTTATACTCGTCTTTCAATGGCGGCATTTCGTTCGGCACGGGTCTCTTCGAAATCTGGCTGCGAGAAAATTCACGCGCCAACGAGTGTCTCGTCAGCAGCCGCTGTGAAGCGTAGGTCAGCGTTTCGCCGATGCCCCAGATTCCACCGTGATCGGGTGGGACCAGTCCATACTTTTGCGCCAGGTGCGCGGCCGTGCCCAAGCCCAACACGCCCGCCGTGGCGGCGAACCCGGTAGTGATCAGTTTGCGGCGTGAGAGATCGCTCATGCACCCTCCATATCGGTACCGGCTTTGCCCGTGATCATGGCTCGCGTGCGGCTCCTGAATCCCGCAACACCAACCATCACGACGTGCACCAGCAGGAACAACACGAGAGCCAGCGAGACGAAAAAGTGAATCGTGCGTGCGGATTGCTGGCCGCCCAACAAAGTGACGGTCGCCGGAAACGCCGAAACAAAGGCCAGGGACATCGCCAGGCCCGACCAGATTACCAACGGGAACAGAACGAAGATCACCAACAGGTAGGTAAGCCGCTGGAGCACGTTATACGACCGGGCCTCTGCCGCACTCGGCCGCTTGAAACGCAAGTGGTTTACGATTTCAGTCCGCAACACCCGCCACGAAAGATCGGCCTTCCCCGGGAACAAGTTTTTTCGAAAATGCCCCGAAAGCAGGCTGAAAATTGCATACAGTAAGCCCGTCAGTAGCAACACCCATGCCGCTTGAAAGTGGAGGTAGCGGCTCCAGCCGTTTTGGTCCGGCAGCACGTACCCGTAGCCAGTCGGCACCAATGCTCTCGAGGAAGGGATCGGCAGTTGAAACAACGGCGTAGTCAGTACATTGCCGGTTTCGCCCCAATAAAAGCGCGGGTGAGAAATCAGGATTTCAACTCCACTGACGAGCAGAGCAATAAAGCACAGCGTGGTGATCCAGTGAGTGACGCGCACGAGGCCCGAGTGCCGCGAATTTACCGCCGAGGCGGGGACGGCCGCAGCAGAATTTGGCATGTACGCGGAGTCAGCCATCCGGGGATGGTATCATGTGACGCGCAAATTGCGCATCTGGGCGTAACGCGGAGATCATCGTCGGGGGATCTCGACGTTCCGGCTGCTACGTCTCGGTTCGTCGGATAATAGGAAACTGCTCCAATCGCTTCCCTGTGCCATTTGCTTTTTTGCCGGCATCGAATCACAATCGCAAAAGATTACGCACGCGAGGTTCGTCATGACTGAAGCCGTCATTGTTTCGTCTGTTCGCACGCCCGTTGGCCGCGGGTACAAAGGTTCACTGCGCACCAGCCGCCCCGATGATCTCGCCGCCCTGGTGATCAAGGAAGCGCTGGCACGCGTTCCCGCGCTCGACCTGAAGGAAATCGACGATGTCATCCTGGGTTGCGCCATGCCGGAGGGCGAGCAGGGCATGAACGTGGCGCGCATCGCGGCATTGCGTGCCGGTCTTCCCGTGGAAACTTCCGCCATGACCGTGAATCGTTTTTGCGCCAGCGGTTTGCAAGCCATCGCGTTGGCTGCCGAACGCATTCGTAGCGGCGCGGCGCAAGTGATTGTCGCGGGAGGCACGGAATCCATGTCGCTAGTGCCCATGGGCGGAAACAAAATTTCGCCGAATCCCTGGCTCGTCGATCATTATCCCGACGCGTACATCAACATGGGCCTGGGCACGGAAAATATCGCGATGAAGTTCGGTATTTCCCGAGAGCAAGCCGACCAGTTTGCTGTCGATTCGCACAAGAAGGCGGTCGCCGCCCTCGCTGCCGACAAATTCAGAGACGAAACGGTTCCCGTCGAGGTGAAGATCACTTGCCTCCCCAACGGCAACGGCGCCAAGCCCAAAGCCGCGCCGAAGCCCGCGACCGAAGCCTTCGTGTTCGCCAAAGACGAATTGCCGCGACCGGATACTTCAATGGAAGTGCTCGCCGGCCTCAAACCGGCATTTCACCTGAAGGGCACGGTGACCGCAGGCAACAGCTCGCCCGTGAGCGACGGCGCCGCGGCGCTTGTGGTCATGTCCGATGCGAAGGCCGCGCAGCTGGGACTGAAGCCGCAAGCCAGGTTTGTGGCTTACGCGACGGCTGGTTGCAAGCCGGAAGAATTCGGTATCGGGCCGGTCTACGCGATTCCGAAAGCGCTGCAAATGGCAGGGTTGTCGCTGATGGATTTGGCAGCCATTGAATTGAATGAAGCCTTCGCCGCGCAATCCCTCGCCGTGATTCAGCAAGCCAATCTCGATCTGGCGCGCGTCAATCCGAATGGCGGCGCGATCGCGCTCGGCCACCCCCTCGGCTGCACCGGCGCAAAACTAACGGCGTCCCTTATCCGTGAATTGCAGCGCCGCAACGCCCGCTATGGCATGGTCACCATGTGCATCGGAGGCGGCATGGGCGCAGCCGGCATCTTCGAACGCATAGTTTAATTCGTGTGTCCGGGTGCCCCAGGTGACCCGCTAGCTTTTCGACTTCCACAGACCCACGGTGTTGCCCTCGGGATCCTGCATCCAGGCAAACGTGCCGGCGGGGATGTTCACCGGCGGAACCAGTGTCTTGCCGCCTAGCGACTCCGCTTTCTTCAGCGCTGCGGCCACATCTTCGACATCGACATAAAAAATCGTGTACTGATGCGGCTCGTGCCCCAGCGCCGTGATGTGTCCCCCAATTCCAGGCGTTACTGGCGCGATCATTCCCGCCGGCCCCATCGCCTCGATTTTCCAGTCGAACATCTTTGCGTAAAACTCATGTGTTTTCTTGGAATCACGGCAGCCTATTTCAAAATGTACGACCGGACGCCCCATGAGATTGCCTCCTTTCTCGCAGCACCGAACGGATGCCGGGCAGTCTGCCACAGTCCGCAGGTGATTGCCACTACGCCTTTGCAGGGGCAGTTTCTACCCCGTATCCGTATCCCTGGCCGTCCATCAACGCTTCCTATTGCAGAGCCACAGTCAGCCATGTACAATTTGCCGATTGCTTTTTTTTCAAACAAGTGTTTGAATTTTATTCGCGGCATTTGGCCGGCAAGGAGCATCATTTATGGCGACCTCGGTTCTCACCAACCCCGCAGTAAAGGGCGGAAGCTTTCTCCTGGAATCCCCTGCACCGCAGGACATCTTCACGCCTGCAGACCTGACCGACGACCAAAGGCTGATCGGGCAAACCGCGGAAGAATTCGTGATCAAGGAAGTCTTCCCGCACGTTAAAGACCTGGAAGCGAAGAAACCCGGCCTCATGCCGGAGCTGACGCGAAAGGCCGCGGCACTCGGCCTGATGAGCGGCGGCACCCCGGAGCAGTACGGCGGTGCGGGTCTCGACAAGATTTCCACCACTATCCTGACGGAAAAAATTTCGATTTACGGTGGCTTTGCCACCACGCACGGCGCGCACGCCGGCATCGGCACGCTTCCCATCGTGTACTTCGGCACGGAAGAGCAAAAGAAGAAATATCTGCCGAAGCTGGCCAGCGGTGAATTCATCGGCGCCTACTGCCTCTCCGAACCGCAAGCCGGCAGCGACGCGCAAAATTCACTCACCCGCGCCGAACTGAACAAGGAAGGCACTCACTACATCCTGAATGGCCAGAAGATGTGGATCACCAACGGCGGCTTCGCCGACCTGTTTATCGTGTTCGCCAAAGTGGATGGCGAGAAGCTGACCGCCTTCATCGTCGAGCGGACTTTCCCCGGCTGTAAGCCTGGCAACGAAGAGCACAAAATGGGCATCCACGGCAGCTCAACCACGCCCATCTTCTTGGAAAATTGCATGGTTCCGAAGGAGAACCTGCTCCACGAGGTCGGCCGGGGGCACATCGTCGCCTTCAACGTCCTGAACGCCGGGCGCTTTACTTTGGGCGCATCCTGCGTGGGCGGCTCCAAGTACGTGCTGATGACCGCGTCCAAATATTCCAAGGAGCGCAAAGCCTTCGGTAAGTCCATCGGTGAATTCGGCCTCATGAAGGAAAAGCTGGCGGAAATGGCCATCCGCATGTTCGCCGTGGAGTCGATGATCTACCGCAGCGCCGGCTACATGGAAGCAACCATGCACGCCGCGTCCGGTTCCGGCGACTCCACGCAAAACACCATGAAGGTTCTGGAGGAGTACGCCATCGAAAGCTCCATCGCCAAAGTGTATGGCAGTGAGATGCTGGACTTCGTCGTGGACGAGGCGGTGCAAATCTTTGGCGGCTACGGCTTCCACGAGGATTATCCCGTCTGCCGCGCATATCGCGATTCCCGCGTAAACCGCATCTTCGAGGGCACCAACGAAATCAACCGTATGCTCATCATCCAGATGCTCATGAAGCGTGCCATGGGGGGCCAGCTGCCGCTGATCCCCGCCGCCCTGAAGCTCGCGGACGAAATTCTTGCCGGCCCGTCCTTCGATGAAACTCCCGAAGGCGTGCTCGCCGAGGAAGCCCGTGCCATTGCCAGCTGCAAAAAGATTTTCCTGCAGGCAGCTGGCGGGGCCATGCAAAAATACCGCGAAAAACTTGCCGAGGAGCAGGAACTGATCGCGGCGCTCGCGAACATCGTCATGGAAGTTTACGCCATGGAATCAAGCTTGCTCCGCGCGCAGAAAGCCGCCGCCAACAAGGGCGAAGCCGCAACTTCCGTGATGATCGATGCCGCGCGCGTGTTCATTTCCGACGCCGCCGAACGCGTCGACCACGAAGCTAAGCGCGCACTCGCCGCCGTTCATGAGGGCGATATGCTCACCACGCAATTGGCCGTGCTCCGGCGCTTTGGTAAGCGTCCGACCGTGGACACCATCGCGCTGCGTCGCCGCGTGGCCGCCGCGGTGCAGGCCCAGGATCGCTACCCGTTCGAGGGTCGCTAATTCGAGGGCCGCTAAACTGTCGCGTCGTAGTCCACTTAGCCCTTGAAGGGGCAAAAATTGCTAATTCGCCGGGCGTCCCGGGCTCGTACGCAAGCTGCAAATCGGGTACACAGCAAGAGCCACGAGCAGCGGAGCTGTATACACACCCGGTGCCGGCCCTTCAAAGTGTACCGACGGCACGGTGCGCCCTCGAATTGTGGCTAAGATAGGGCCCGCTCCGTTCAGCAGTTGGATTCCCGCGAACACATACGCCAGCGGCCGCAGCCACCCAGCGTTTCGATAGGCCCACGGAGTGAGCGCCAGCAGCACCGGAGTTGCTATCAGCATCGCCGCTATCCAGGTACGAAACTCCATGTCCATCCGCGGAAACCACCAAAAATGCCCATAAAGCGCCAGGACAGTCGAGTTGTAATAACTGAGGAAATCGTGCGCTGCTTCGTCCCAAACGTGCAAGGTAAACGCCAGGCACAGCATTAACCACGGCGTCCCAAAATTCACTGCTGCTGGCGTTGTCCGCAGCTGGCTCCTGCCCATTCGGCTCTCGAGTTAGGCGTTTAAGGGAGTACTGTTCGATGGCTATTGCTTTTCTGTATATGTCGAGCCGGACACAGGCTCCCCGGCGCGAGTTTATCCCAAAATGAAACTCCGCTAAACTAGAAGGAAAGGGCCAGTACCAGGACCAGATCGTTGACTACTGCTCTGCCTATCTCACGCCGCCTCGGTCTCGGTGCGCTTGCCGTGGTCGCCCTCCACGTTTGCACCACTCTGTTGTTTGGAACACGCCCGCTGGGTTCCCTGTTCGGCAATCTTCTCCAGGTTTTCTGTAGCCTCCTGGCAGCCGCCATGTGTTTCCGTGCGGCTGGTCGCGTTCACGGCTTCAGCCAATCCTTCTGGATTCTCGTTGGCGTCGGCATGGGTGTCTGGGGGGTAGCCGATCTCGGTTGGATGTGTTCCGAGCTTGTGCTTCACGCGGTACCCGAGCCCGGCTCGATCGTCCGGTTTCTTTTTGACACCCAAGGCATGTTCTTCGTCATGGCCATCTTCCTGAATCAGGATAAGGAAGACGCCAAGGTCGATCTGGAGGAAGCGCTGGATTTCGTCCAGATCGGCATTCTCTTTTTCTTTATCTACTTTGGATCGTATTTCCTTCCCGCCGCCATTCTTGGTCCGCATGCCGCACTCAGCCGGGAGATGACCGTTGTCTTTCTCATTGACGGGGGAATCGTCCTGCTTTGCCTGGTTCAATGGAGGCGCGGGCGGTTGCCGCAAGTGCGCGCTCTCTATGGTGGGCTGGCGCTCTACATCCTCATTTATTGGGCTTTCTCATCGGCCGCGGAGTATTTGCAGCGTTCCAGGGAGCAGCTCACGGGAACCTGGCTCGATCTTGCTTGGTCTCTTCCTTTGCTGTACGGCGCGTATTGGGCGGCCACCTGGGAGCCGATGGAAAGCATCTCCGCCCGCACTCAATTGCGAGCTAAATCCCTCACCGAACTGCTGATTAACAATGGCATGTTCATCCTCGCGCCCATGATCATTCTCATCCAAGTGGCGCAACTCGGTCCCGGCTGGAAAGTGATTCGATTCAGCCTTCTGGGCATTTCATTGGGCTGCTACGCCATGCGCATTGGCCTAACGCAATTCCGCCGCCAACGCGACGAGGAAACCGTGCGCCGCCAGACCCTGGCCATGGATTCATCTGCCGACGGCATGGCCATCCTAAACGAAAAGGGAGTGCACATCTACGCCAACGAAGCGTTTGCGCGCATGATCGGCTTTGAAAGCGCGAAGAACCTCGTGGGCCAAGCCTGGCGCAACGTTCATGCGTTTCAGGAAATGGATCGCCTCGAACCAGAGATTCGCCGCTCTCTGGCGCAGGCTCGCCGCTGGTCCGCGTCCGTGCTGCTTCGCCACCCCGACGGCTCAAAGCTTCCCGCTGAGTTGACCATTACCGCCATGCCCGACGGCGGCACCGCGTGCGTTTGTCGCGATTTGTCGCTACGCCATCAAGCCGAAAAGGCCCGCGCAGAAGCCGAAACGAAATACCGCATGTTGGTCGAGCATGTCAACGCCATCGCTTACATCGCGGAAATCGGCATCAACGGCCAATGGTTTTACGTCAGCCCCCAGGTCGAGACCATTCTCGGCTATAGCGCCGATGAGTGGCTGGCCATTTCCCACAATTGGGTCAGTCTGATCCATGCTGATGATGTCGCAACCGTGATGGCGGCGGAGGATGCCAGCAAGAACGGGCAACCTTTTCAGGCCGAGTTTCGCATTAAGCGGAAAGATGGCCGCGAAGTCTGGCTGAACGATACCGCGGTCGTAGTGCAGGGCAGCGATTCCCATCCGGTGATGGAAGGCATCATGGTGGACATCACCGATCGCAAGCATCTGGAAACGCAATTGCAGCAATCCCGCAAGATGGAAGCGGTGGGTCGTCTCGCTGGAGGCATCGCGCACGACTTCAACAATCTTCTTACCATCATCACCGGATATACGGACCTGGCGCTCAGCCGCCCCGCCATTTCTCTCGAGCTGCGCGCCGATATTGAGCGCATCGAAAACGCCGCGGCGCGCGCGGCTGCGCTGGTTCGCCAGCTTCTGGCATTCAGCCGCAAGCAGGTTCTGCAACCCAAAACCCTGGACTTGAATTCGATCGTCATCAACCTGGACAAGCTGCTGCGCCGCCTGATGGATGACAATATCGAGATGACCACGGCAGTGAACGAAAACGTGGGCAAAGTGAAAGCCGACCCCGCACAAATCGAACAGGTGCTGATGAATCTGGTGGTGAATGCGCGGGACGCCATGCCGCAGGGTGGGCGCATCGTGATTGAAACCGCCAATATCGATCTGGATTCCGCGTATGCCGATGGGCACGCCACCGTCAAGCCTGGACGCTACGTTATGCTTGCCGTTTCCGATACCGGCACGGGCATGGATCGCGAAACCGCGGCTCACATCTTTGAGCCCTTCTACACCACTAAGGAGAGCGGCCGGGGCACGGGCCTCGGGCTTTCCACCGTTTACGGTATCGTGAAGCAAAGCGGCGGCTATATCTGGGTGCACAGCGAACCCGGCAAAGGCAGCACCTTTAAGGTGTATTTGCCGCGCGTTGAGGAATCCGTGGATGACATCGCTCCACTTCTGATGCAACTTGATTCCCGGCGCGGTTCAGAAACGATTCTGCTGGTCGAGGATGAAGAAGCGGTTCGCGATCTCATTCAGACCGTGCTTAGCGATCAGGGTTACAACGTTATTCCCTCTCGCGATACCAAGCACGCCCTGCAAATCGCCGAGACCCTTGCCCACCAAATCCATATGCTGCTCACCGATGTGGTGATGCCTGGCATGAGCGGCCGCGAACTGGCGGCACGCATTTCTGCGCGGCGACGCGGCATTCGTGTTCTGTTCATGTCGGGTTATACGGACAACGTGATCACTAGTGGCGGCGTGCTGGAAAAAGGTATTACCTTCCTGCCGAAACCGTTCTCACCGGGTCAACTCACTCAGAAAGTCCGCGACGTCCTCACGCGCACAACCTTCGCTTGACGACCACATTGCTCCGCTGACGTCTTGTCTTCGCGCTTTGGTTCCCCTGCGCTCTCTGGGTCCTCTATGGTGAAACACTGGCATGCCGCGCTGCACCTACCCTATTGCGGTTTGGCGGGTGTTTCGCTCACTTCTTTCGGCTTATTGATGGTGTTCAGCGTCTCCACATTAAATCGCTTGTAATCCGAATAGCGCTGGGCCATGTTTACCTTAAAGCCTTTTACCAACAACACCCGCAATCCGATGTGCGCTTCCATATACGTTGGCAGCCATACTTCCCCGTTCACAAACGCTTGCTCGAACACAAAACTCGTCCCCTTTTGCAAATTCGCCACCATCCCGCCCGCGAACCGCATATCATTCACAAAATACGCTTCCAGCCGCACCACGTCGTGCGCCTTCTCATCCACCCAGACCACTCCCGCCAGATCCTTCACTACTTTCTCTTCCAGGTTCTTGGGTTTGTATTCCGGATTCGGCTCGAAGTCGAATACCAGCACGTCTTGCCCGCGGAAGTGTTCGCGCCGGGGATTTACGAACTGGCTTACGCGCAGGAATGCTTCAATGCCGGGATCATCGTCATCCTTTTTTCCCTGGCCCTCTTCTTTAGCCTTCTGCTCTTTCTGTTCTCTCTTCTTCGCCTCTTTCTGCGCTTCTTCGATGCTCTTCGCGGTCTTTTCGTTTTCTTTCTTTTGTTCTTCTTCGCTCAGTGGCTTGCCGTCCTTTTTCACCAGCGTCGAAATCTCATCTCCATTCAGGTAGAAGAAGGTATACTCCTTCGCCTCTTTCTTCGTGACCTTTCCAGTCTTGTCGTACTCGGTTTCTTCCTCGACCCGCGTGGCAGCGTAATTTTCCTTAATCTTGTCGATCTCCTTCTGGTTGGCGTCGATCTCCTCAAACAGTTTTTTCAAGTCCGGAAGCTGCACTTGTGACTTTCTCGGAAAGTCGAACACGCGCTCGCCCACGGTCTCATTAGCAGCGGCCTGCGTCAGGTTGACGTCGTACACTTCCTGGCCTCGATGAAGCTCGATTGTGTACGGCAGCTTCAGCCCGTTCACGCTCCGGTAGTCGCCATAGTAAATTTCCTGCGGGATGCCCGCGATGGTGGCTTTCTCTTCCACAATCAGGTGGGTCTGCGGATCAAAGTAGACTTCCCATTGCACGCCGGTGGGAAACGTCAACGCGACCTCTTGCGCGTCATGGCCACGCACCTGCGCCGTTCCTTTGTAGGCCGCGCCGATCTTTTTCTTGCTTAGCGCCACCAACCGCGTGTTGTAGTATTGCCCCGCGGCCTCCATTTGCAGCGCTTCATCTCCCAGCAGTGTGGCTATCGTTCCACTTTCCATCTCGTGCCAGGAAGATTTGCCGTTGTAGGCCTCGATCAGCGTCTTCCCTTCCTTGCGAATCTCCACGTAATAGCGGTTCGGCTGCTTAACCTTGAACGTGTAGGTGCCAGGATTCTGGGCACCCTCGGCCCGGATTGTGCCGTCGAGGGAAAGTGTCTGCAGGTGGTCGAGGGTCTTGCCGCCGCCTGCCGCCTTCTTATATTGATCGAGGATTTTCTGGGCGTCCTGCGCAGCCAGACGAGGGACAAGGCACAACGCGAACGTGAGGAGAAGAACTGCAGTGATTGGTCGGCGCATGATTGTACAAATGTAGATACGCACGAGCCGACCAAAAGTTGCTTGCGCAGAATGAAATGCAGTCTAGTGGCCCGTCTTCGGCCGGCCCGCGAATTTCTGGTATAAGTCCTTTTGCCTGTTGTCCGTAGAGGTGAGCTGCCCCTTGATGAACAGGTATTTAACTTCCGTGGCCAACTCCAGCGGGTCCCCGGTGGTCACAATCAGGCTCGCCACTTTCCCGTTCTCGATGGTCCCCAGCTGGCTATCCAGCCCGAAGATTTGCGCCGGGTACAGCGTCACAGCCTTTAACCCTTCCTCATAGGGCAAACCGTGCGCCACGGCATTGGCCGCCTGTTGCCCTAGCCGCCGCGCAAAGCTATTGTCAAAGCTGCCGAAGGCAAACTTCACCCCTGCCGCTTGCAGCTCCGATGGTTGCGTCATCAGCCGGTCGTAGGCGTCATCCTCTTCGCCCGGTTCGCCCAAGGTAGGCCGCAGAATCACCGGCACAGCCTTGGAACGCAGCAGGTCCTTTACCTTCCCGGCTTCCTCTCCCCCCGCCAGGATCATGCGGATTTTCTGCTTGTCGCAGAACTCTACTGCGTCGCGAATGTCGCGTGCGCGGTCGGCAAACACCAGCACCGGCATGTCGCCGCGTACCACCGGAGCCATCGCTTCCAGCTTCACGTCTCGTTCAAAATACACGCTGCCAGCCTTGTCCAGCGCCTGCGCGTAGTGGCGGGCCTGCTCGAACCAGTCCGCCAGCTGCTCCAGTTGTTTGTCGTACTCCTTCTTGGCATCGGTGTACGGCTTTTCCTTGCGCGTGAACGTGCTGAAGTCGAAGCTTTGCGTTTCGATCTGCGGCCAATCGATCACCATCGCCGCATTCCGCCGGATCGCCATGTCGTCCATCGTCCAGCCCGCCAGATAAAACGCCGACGCTTGCCCTCCCACTAGGCTGGAGGCGCCTCCGCTGTCAAATCCTCCACTCGCAGGCACTGCCAGCACTTCCGTAATGCCCGCCGCACGTGTCACCGGAATGTGCGTACTTGATGGAAACACCGCCGTCGCCGCCACTACGTCCGGATTAAATGAACCCGTCTCCGTGGTATCGACCGTGGCGCGCACCGCCGCAATTTCGCTCAGCCCCATTTGCGTGACCGAGTCGAACAACCCCGGGTACACCTGCAGGCCTTTTGCGTCGATCACTTTCGCTCCTGCCGGGACAGACACGCTCGCGCCCACTGCGGCAATCTTTCCGTCGTGGATCACCACCGTCCCATCCTCAATCGGCGCGCCCGCCAACGTGAAAATCTTCGCGTGTGTGATCGCATAGTCCGTCGAAGTGACTGTCTGCGCGAAGCTCATCGCCGCCAATGCCCCACAAACCACTCCCGTCGCCAGTGCGCGTGCACCAGCTTTCGTGATTCTCATTGCGCACCTTCCTGTTGCGCTTGTGGCGGCTTCGGCTTCTCCTCCGGTTTCTTCTCTTCGGGCTTTTTCTCGCCTTTCTTCTC
>Ga0074045_10001605_pt1 | contig 21650 bp, 24 predicted proteins | sample BogForMeECP23OM2_FD_94442 | JGI IMG/M metagenome (GOLD analysis project Ga0074045, IMG submission 94442) | Bog forest soil microbial communities from Calvert Island, British Columbia, Canada - Bog Forest MetaG ECP23OM2 | ecosystem: Environmental > Terrestrial > Soil > Wetlands ... | reverse complement strand
TCCTTTCGCTTATCGGCGCCGGTGGGAACACACAAGATTTTGCTCGACCCCAACGAGACCATCCTCACCCATCCAAAATAAGTACCGCTACTATTTAAGAGTTCGACGGTAAGACGGTTTGCGCGGTCCGGGTACCCTCCAATATGGGAACCGATTCCGCCTCAAGTGCCAGAATGGGGGGTGTGGCTCATAGGAAAGCCGTTCACTAGATCTCGCCTTGCCTCCTAAGTGACTTTGTTTCCTGCCAATGCAGATGAATTCATCTGGGACGAAGAGATGGCAACGAAGCTGCTAGAGAATGACGGCACTCCAGGTAATCCCTTGAACCTAAGCGAGAGATTCGAAGATACCGTCCAAACGGGAACCCAGATTCTGCCCGGAATCCCTTCTCGGTCACCGCCGGAAGCGATTATGGGCGAGCTGTTCGCGGATGACGAGGACATCACCGGAACCGAAACCGTCCTGCTCGTGGAGGATGAAGCATTCGTCCGGATGGTGACTGCGGAAGTCCTCGAATCTGCCGGCTACAGGGTGGTAGTTGCGGGAAGTGCGACTGAGGCCTTAGAAAACTTAGAGGCTCAACAAAGATGCTCGAAGTCGTCGGATCTGCTTCTTGCCGATGTCGTGCTCCCGGGAATGAGTGGCTACGAATTGGCGAACGCATTTGGAAAATTGTGCCCATCCGGCCGGGTTCTGCTGATGACTGGCTATGTGGAACAACTGGGGTGGTGCGGCGAGTCCAGTCGTGGGAGGGGTTATCTGGCCAAACCTTTCAGCGCACGAATGCTCTTACGAAGCGTACGGGCGGCGATGGATACGAATGCTTCTTGAGCAAGGGCCCGCAAGTATTGTAGATCTCAACTCGCGCTGACTTTCCGGTAGCGGGTGGCCCCGAGGATCTCCTGGACAATTCCTGAAAGGGGCACAATGCGGTCGAGAATCCCCATGTCCGCGCAGACCCGGGGCATGCCGTAGACGGCACAACTCGCCTCATCCTGGCCAACGGTAAAACCGCCCGCTCGATGAATGGCACTCATCCCCTGCGCCCCGTCCACCCCCATCCCCGTCATGATTACACCCATGGCCAGGGAGTGAAAAGAGAAAGCGACCGATCGCATCATGACATCGACCGAGGGGATGTGTGGTCGATCTTGGAGTTGACCGGACAGCGAGATTACGGTTCGCAGTTGCGTGGGCCGCTCCACAGTCAGGTGCAACCCCGCGGGGGCAATATAGATGACCCCCGGCTTGACTTCCTCGCCTTGCCTGGCCTCGCAGACCGAGACAGCGCAAAGGCGATTCAGCCTGCTGGCAAATGGACCTGTGAATCCCAAGGGCGTGTGCTGCACCACCAATATTGCCACTCCGAGATCCTTCGGAAGCGAGGGAAGAATCTCCTGCAGAGCATTGGGACCTCCTGTGGAGATCCCCAGAGCAACGAGAGCCACCGGATGGTCGGCAGCCTTCCACGCGGGTAGACCGACCGAGAGGGGAGGCTTCCGTAAAGGCTTGGCCCCGTCGCCCCTGGCCCGCGATTCGCCCGCCGACTTTAACTTTTCCAACAATTGTGCGCGGATGTGTAGGATATCGAGTGAAGCGGAAGAAAGTTCCTTGGGAATGTAGTCGAAAGCTCCGGCGGCAAGCGCGTTGAAGGTGATTTCCGCTCCTTTGGAAGTGGCCGAACTCACCATGATGACCGGCCGCGGCGCCTCGGCCATGATGCGGCGGAGGGTCTGCACCCCATCCAAACCTGGCATCTGCACATCGAGAGTAACCACGTCGGGGTCGAGCGACTTCACTTTCAGCAGCGCTTCGACCCCGTTGCTGGCGGTGCCGACCACAAGAAGCTCGGAATCGGAGGCGACCATGCGCGCGAGCGCCGTGCGCATAAAGGCGCTGTCATCCACAATGAGGACGCGTGTTTGTGAGTTCTTGTTCAAGAGCGATAAATCGTCCGGACCAGGCTGTGCACCTCTTCCATGTAAGAGTCCAGTTCGAAAGTCAGGCGAGCCCAATCGAAATCCTGCAGGCCGGTGCAATGAGGAGCGAGCAGGGCAAAGCCGGAGTCTTCGAATAGATTCACTTGCCGGTCTTCGACATAGCCGTAGTTCAATCCGCTCATGCGGCAAAGCAGGTCGGCGATGTGGACCAGCGCTACCAACTCCGTGTGGTGAGAGGATTTCTCGGGCCAGTGGTGAAAACTCACGACCTCCTTCAGATCAGGAGCGAGCTTCCAGCGTTCGGCCAGAAGGCCCCCGCTCTCACAGTGCGTAAAACCGAAGGTTCTCTGTTCCGCTTCGTGAAGCGGAATCGCTTCCGCTTTGGCCAGTTCGAAACTGGCGCGGAATTCGTGGGGCAAGACCCAAAGGTTGACTACGATTCCCAGGTCGTGAAGCAGGCCGGCGAGATAGGCCTTTCCCGGATCGCTGAGTTTGAGCCGGCGGGCGAGATGGCGGCAGACCAGGGCGCAGCCCAGGGAATGCTCCCAGAAAAACAAAGGGTCCATGCCGCGTTTATCTTTGGGCAAGAGATTCAACACGCTGCATGACATGGCGATGTCGCCCACGTGCCGGAATCCCAGGCTAACCACTGCGGCGCGCAGCGAGTCCACTTTCTGCCAGCGGCCGAAGAGCGGGGAATTCGCCATGTGCAGGCACTGCGCCGCGAGGGATTCGTCCTGCTCGAGCAGATTCGTGATGATCTGCACATCGACTTGCTCCGTGGGTTGTTGCAGGTGACGAAGCAGAGGACCGAGGACGGTCGGAACGGTGGGGATCTGCCGCAGGCCTTCGAGCCGTTGCAGTAAGAGCTGATTGGTTGTGCAGGCGGTTGTCATGGCAATTTCGCCCCTTCGGTCGAGCGCTCTCCTTTCTCGTAAGCGGTGGTCCCGGGCAGATGAACCAGGTGAAAGTCGTTGGTCACGCCATAAAGGGACTCGGAATGGCCTAAGAAGAGGTATCCGTGAGGTAGGAGATTGGCGAAAAAGTGCTGCAGGACGCGGCGTTTGGAAGCCAGATCGAAGTAGATGAGCACGTTGCAGCAAAAGATGGCATCGATGCCCTTCATGAACATCATGGGGCCGTCGTCCCCCAGGTTGAGGCGGCTGAACGTGACGTTGGCACGGGCCAGGGCGTTCACTTGCAGCTGATCGCCGTGCGGCAGGAAATATTTGTTCCGGTAGCTGGGAGCGAGGTTGCGCGTACTGTAGTCGCCATACACTGCGTGTTTGGCAAGGGCAAGGGAGCGCTCGTTGAGATCGGTGCCGAGAATCTCGACACTCCAATCTTTTAGCCGTTCCGCTTCCTCCTGCAGAACCATGCGCAGCGTGTAGGGCTCTTCTCCCGTGGAGCAGCCGGCGCTCCAAATGCGGAGACGGCGAATCGGCAGATGCGATTTGGCCGTGAGAATCCTGGGAATCACGATTCGGCGTAAGGCGTCCAACTGGGGCTGGTTGCGAAAGAAGCAGGTTTCTCCGATGGTGATCTCATTCAGCAAGGCGATCAGCTCCGCCTGCCGGTTCGGACGGATGGTCAGAACTTCGATGTACTCGCGCAGGTTTTGCGTTTGCAGCTGTTTCATACGCCGGCCGCAACGATCCTGCAGCAAGGCTAATTTGTTGTCGGGGTGAAAAATTCCCGCGACCTCATAAACCAAATCGCGGATGCGCACCAGATCGGGCGATGGAGGACCCGGAATACTTGGAGCGGGTTGTAGTGAGGGAGCGGTCGTCACGCGGATGCCTTTCAGATCGCGCGGCACCGCGACCTCGGGATGCGATGGCCCCTCCGAGTCCTGCAAACAGCCTTCGTTAAGAATTCCCTAAGATAAATTCCTTGAACGCTAGGGCGCCATGCGGACATCCATTTCATCGGCTCAGATAGCGGGCTACTTTAGAGGAGTGCCGCGCAGCGGGATGGATCGAATGAGAGATGCGCGAAAACGCAGACACGAGCCGATCCGGAGTCGACACCTGACTGTCACTTGGAAGCTGGCGGCGGTTTAGCCGGGGCGGGATTGGGCGCACTGGCTGGGGCGTTCGCGGCTGGTGCGCCGAGGATGACAATGTCCACCCGGCGGTTTTGCGTCCGCCCCTGGGCGGTAAGATTGCTCGCGACGGGGTGGTACTGCGCGTAGCCGGCGGCCGATAATCTCTCGGGCGCGAAGCGGTGACGATCGATCAGCACCCGTACCAGTTCCGTAGCCCGCGCCGTCGAGAGCTCCCAATTGGAAGCCATCTGCGGTGTGTGAATCGGCACGTTGTCGGTGTGTCCCTCGATGCGCAGGCGGCAGATACGAATGGCCAGAATGGATGCGATGCGGTCCAGCGCCGGCAGAGACTCCGGTTTGATCGCCGCCGAACCGCTATCGAAGAAACCGAATTCCTTGAGACTGATCACCAGTCCTTCTGTCTCGCGGTGCAACGATATTTCATGCAGTGCGATCTCGTTGCGCAAAGCATCCTGCAACTGCTCTTGCAAAGTGGCCAGGTCGCGCTCATCGCTGGGGTCCACATCCGTATCGCCTGGCAGCGTATCCTTCGGCGACGAATTGAGTCCGAGTTGAGCTTGCCCTTTTACCTTCTCGATTGCTTCCACGGCGCTCGAAGGCAAGGGCTCGTTGCTGTCGAGCGGAATCTTCGACAGGTTCGGGGAAAACACGCCCAACTCCTGAAACGCAACTTGAATCGCTACCGCAAGCTTGCCCGCCTTTCGGTGATCGACCTGCGAAGAGGCGTACAACACCACAAAGAAGGCGAATAGCAAGGTGATGAAATCGGCGTATGAAACCAGCCAGCGCTCGTGGTTGGAGTGAGGCCGGGGGCGTCTACGGCGGCGTCTCACTCGCCCGCCTCTTCCTCAGGATGCGCCGGTGGCAACTGGTCGGCTTCGACCAGGAATCCCAGCAGCTTGGTTTCCAGCATACGCGGGTTCATTCCCTCGAGAATTGAGGCCACGCCCTCCAGCATCATTTCGCGGAGAACCTGTTCTTCGCGAATGCGAATTTTCATCTTCCCCGCGATAGGAAGATAGAGAAGATTGGCCGAGCCCACGCCGTAAATTGTGGCCACGAAGGCGACCGCGATCCCTTTGCCCACTTCGTCGATTTTGTCCAGATGCTGCATTACCTGAATCAATCCCAGCACAGCTCCGATAATCCCCACGGTGGGGGCGAAGCCGCCCGCGGACTCGAATACCTGCGGAGGCTGCTCTTCGTACTCCGCTTGACTATCGAGTTCATGCCACATAATTTTCCGCAACTCCTGCGGTTCGGTGCCGTCCACGGCCAGCATTAACGATCGCTGCAGAAAAGGATCTTCAATCTCCGCCAACTCCGCATCCAGGGCGACGATGCCCTCGCGCCGGGCTTTTTGCGCAAATTCTACAAGCTGGCGAATCTGCGCTTGCGGGTCGCGAGCGGCATTCACGAACACCGAACCCAGCCGCCGAAGGGCGAGCAAAATGATGGGAAGTGGGAACTGCAACAACACCGCTCCCAGAGTGCCGCCAAAAACGATCATCGCCGCCGTCGGCTGCAGAATCTGGCGGAGGTTTCCACCTTCGAGCAGCAGTCCGGCAAGAATTCCGCCCGCAGCCAAAAGGATCCCACCGAAGCTGGCTTTATCTATTCGCAATCAGCGCTCACTTCTCCGGCTCACACCGACCTGCGTCGACGGGCCGGGGCGGCAACGTATGCGCCGCGGAACTATTCCACGAACTATCCCAGGTCAAGGAAAGACCCTGTAACACCGAGCGCCGGAATGCGATGAGCAGCGCCAATACTTCCGCGGGAGTCTCCTTCACCACGATCTTCTCTCCTGTAATCAGCGTGATCAGCGTGTCCGGTGACTGCTCCACAAACTTGATGAGATCGGAATTAAGGGTCAGGGGCTGACTGTTCAGCCGCGTAAGCCGGATCATCTTTTTATCTTCCTTCTTTCTTGCTTTGACATTGCCAGCATTCACTCCGCGAGGATGCAGGCCTCTAAGAGGAGGTATCGGCGTAAGCCAGGATTGCACTGATTCGGCGCTCGCAAGACGGTCGTTACTAAGGGACTACACCTTTCAGAAGTTGACCGGAACGGGCGGGCTAAAGCGATTAAGACAAGTGCCGATGGACAAGCAGAAGTAATTCGGGTTCCGTAAGCAATGCAGTGGGACGGGAACTCCGCAGAGATCGAAGGCGCGGAGACGGTTCCAAGTAGGCGGGACCACTCAGACTTAAGGAGAACTACGATGCCTATCGGAATTCTGAATAACATTCCGTCCCTAGAGGCGGAGAACGAACTCACCCTCACCGCCAGCGCCTTGAACAGCACGCTGGAACAACTATCTTCAGGGTCGCGCATCAACAGCGGAGCCGATGATCCCGCCGGCCTCTCGATCGCCAATGGGTTGGAAGCGAACATCGCCGCCCTCACCCAATCCGTCTCGAATGCCAACGATGGTGTCGGCGAATTGCAACTCGCGGATGGCGCCCTGGCCCAGGTCACGAACCTGCTGAACACAGCGGTCACGCTGGCCACGGAATCCGCTACCGGCACAGTTTCGAACTCGCAGCGTACAGCTATTCAGGCGCAGTACGCATCGATTCTGGCCGAAATTAATCAGATCGGCACGGCCACCACCTATAACGGACAATCGGTATTTCAAAGCGGCTCAGCCCCCAACCTCAACGCAGCCGACAGCCTTAATAACGGTACTACCGCGCCGATCACGCTGAACACATCGCTGACGCCAGGCAGTGTCACCTTGGTCCAGGCTGGTGGTATCACTTTCACATTCACCGCCGGCACCACGGCGGGAGCAAACCTGAACGAAGTGACGGGCGGCGGAACGGGCCTTACGGCCGGTAGCGTGCTGAATAGCGGCGCAGTCGTGACCGCGACCCGGGCCACCGGGACCACAACCTACACAGCGTCTGCCGCAACTACGGTCGGAGCTCTCGAAACCGCCATCAACACCGGCGTGACGACCGCCAGCTTTACGGTCGCCGGCACCGACGCATCCCACACCGGATACACGGCTCAACTGGTGGGCGGCAGCCTGGCGATCACCGACCTCAACAATAACAACGACCTGGGCGTGGTCGAAACGGGAGCAACCACCACCGGGCAAGTAGCCACTACCGGCCAAAACTTTCTAGCCACCACCAACCTTACCGATAGCGCGGTCTTAACCATCACCCGCACCGGAGCGGGCAATAGCGTCACCTACACAACCGGATCCTCCGGCGCGACCATCGCTCAATTGGAAGCTGCAATCAACACGGGCCTCAATCAAGGCGCAGCGCCAGGTACGAGCGGCATCACGGTGGCCTTTGGAGCCGCAGGCGCACCTGCTGGTACCCAATTAACGGCTGCTCTGTCGGGCGGGAACCTGGTCGTTACCGATGCCTCCGCCGCTGCATCCTTCACCGCGGTCGAAACTCTCGGCGTCAATCCCAACGTAGTCGACTCCAACGCAGGTGGCATCACTGCCAACACTGCTCTGGGCGCCGGCGATGTTTTCTCCATCGCTCGTGGCGGCAATACAACCACCTATACCGTAGGCTCGGCCGGTTCCACCGTCACGGCACTGCTCGCGGCCATCAACACCGGTACCTCGAGCGCGGGTGTCGCCGGAATCACGGTAGGTGGCGCAGCAGCCACCGGGTTAACTGCCTCGGTGGTAGGCGCAAACCTCCAGGTCGTCGACACTACTAACGCCGGCAATCTGGCCGTAACCGAAGCGGGCACGCCTTTGGCTTCGCAGGTAACCACCAAGACCGGAGCCGGCATCGCGACCGGTACAGCCACCGCCGCAGCCGATTCGATCACCTTGACCAACACCGTTACCGGCAAAACCCTGATCTACACTTCAACCGCCATTGGCACCGTAGGTCAAGACCTTGCGGCGATCAACACCGGCGCGTCAGCCAACATTACCGTCAGCGGCACAGACACAGCAACCATCGGCGAGTACACTGCCGCCTTCGTGACCACGGCGGGCGGGGCGGGGTTGGCGGGAACGAGCGAACTGGAAATTACCAACAACCTTGGTCAAGCCTTCACCCTGACTCAGGGCGCAGGTACCAGCATTATCGGTGCCAACCCCGCTGCCATTTACCACAGTCCGAATACCCTGGGCACCTTTGCGGTTGGCTCCGGTGCCACCGGCCAGCAGTTGATCCTCCCTGCCAACACGAATCCAACGTTGGGCACCTTTACTACCAACGCGACTTCAACTTCAACCGTGCAGAGCCTGGTCAACGCCATTAACTCCAACACTACTGTCGGCGCCAAGGCATCGGTCGTCGGCGGCCAACTCGTAATCACTGATCCGCTGGATCGCAACGATCTTACGGTCAGCACTACGGACACGATTCTAGGCGCGCTGGTGGCAGGGGCTCCCTCAGTGTTCCTGCAGCCTACGAATACTGGAACGGCGACCCCCGACACCAACGCGATCATCGGCAATGCTGGGAGTTTGACTGCGGATACCACTCTAACCGGCGTCGCCAGCTTTACCGCCGGTGGCAAGACCTTCACCTTTACCGCCACCGGACAAGCCGGAGGCGACACGGTTGGAGATTTGATCAACGCTCTCAACAGCCCCACCGATGCCGCCGGCCTCTCGGCCTATCTCTCGAATGGCAACCTGGAGGTCATCGACCCTAACAATAACGGGAACATCGCAGTGGGTTCAGCGAATACCACTACCGTGCTCGGAACATTTGCCAACCCGAGCACCACCGCATCCGAAACGACGAACATCTTCCTGAGCGACTCAACCGCCATAGGATCGACCCAGATCGCAGTCAACATTGGCGGTCTGGCGACCTCTGGCATCACCAATGGAAGTGGGACGGGTGCCGTGAACCTGGCCAGCACAGACCTGAGCAGTGCGGCCGACGCGCAAGCCGCGCTTGTCCTGATCAACGCAGCCGTCTCGAACGTAGCCAGCGTGCGCGGCACACTGGGTGCGAGCGTCAACCGGCTCACCGCGGCCAGCAACGTCATCAACAGCCAGGTGCAGAATCTAACCTCGGCAGAAAATACCATCACCGCCGCCGACATTCCGACCGTGGTGGCCAACCTGACCAAATACTCCATCCTGGAACAGACCGGCATCTCCGCTCTGGCCCAGGCCAACCAACAACAGCAGCTGGTATTAAAGCTGTTGCAATAAGCCGGGTGTTCCAACCAAGTCAAATCCGGAAGGAGGCGGCCGAGCCCGCCTCCTTCCGCTTTAACCCTGGGAGGCTCGAATCATGAGCGTCGGTCCCGCAGTCCGGGTTCCTGCTTCGACTGAGGCTCAGCTCGAAGCGGCGGAAGTACGCCCGGCTGCTCCCGTAATTCCCGGTTCGGGAGAAGACTCATACGGGAAAACGGTCGAGCCACAAGATAACCCCAAAGTTACGGCCGATCCGCAAGATGAAGTCAAAGTGCAGTTCGAACCCCCGGGCGAAGTCGCGGTATACCGCTTCGTAACCCACGACGGCAGCCTCATCGTGCAAGTGCCAAGCGAGCAGATGCTCAGCATTGCGCGCGAGATTTCTCAAGCTTTGGAGCAGGAGGCCGCACCGAAGAACCGGTCGTGATTCCGGGAGGAACCTTTATGGGCGTTAGCTTAAATCCCGCGACCATCCTTTCGGGACAAGGCCTGAATGTAAGTTCCGTGGTGAACCAGATTATCTCTGCCCAGAGCGGCGAGCTATCGGTTTGGCAGGGCGAGCAGACGAACTTCGCCACCCAGGATGGCTTACTCGAAGGCGAGGAAAATAATCTTACCAGCCTGCAAACCGCCGTGGCGGCCTTGGCCAGTCCCACCGGACCGCTCACCGCCCAGGCGGCCACCTCGTCGCAGCAGGGAATCGTGACGGCTACCGCCAACAGCACAGCCGTCTCCGGAACCCACCAGATTGTAGTGACGAGTCTAGCCACAACCGGCTCGGTTTACACCAATGCCGTCGCCGCCGGAGCGAGCACCTCCTTCCTCTCCAGCGGACAAACCACCGGCTCCATTCAATTGCAGGTGGGAGGAACGAGCGGCGCAACCGAAAACATCGCTATCACCCAGGGCAGCAACGACACGCTCAACACGCTCGCCAGTTACATCAATACCCAAAGCAGCGCGAACAGCTGGGGCGTGACCGCCAGCGTGGTAAGCGACAGCACTGGTTCGCGGCTCGCGCTGCAAAGCCAAAACTCGGGCAGCGCGGGCGCCTTGGCCATCACCGGCAACAGCAACACTACTTTGACCTTCGCGACGCCGCAGGGCGGCACGAATGCGGCTCTCACCGTCGATGGCGTCCCCTTCACCAGCAGCACCAACACCGTCACTGGTGCGATTCAAGGGGTCACGCTCACCCTGGTAAGCCAATCTCCGGGCACCCCGGCGCAACTCACCGTGGGCCCCGATCAAGGCCAGATTACCAATGCGGTCAACAACTTCATCTCCGCCTTCAACTCGGCCGTCAGCACCATCAATTCACAATATGTCGTCGATCCAACCGGGGCCGCGCCGGCGCCTCCGCTGGAATCCGATATTTCACTGCGCTCCCTGCAGTCCAGCCTGCTCAATGACTCCTCTTACGCGATCGGCGGCAACAGTGGGTTCGTCAACCTGGCTTCCTTGGGAATTAATCAGAATAATGACGGCACATTGACTCTGGGGCTCACGCCCTCCGGCCTGAGCTTTTCCCAGATCCTCGCCGAAAATCCCGCGGCCGTGCAGAATTTCTTTCAGAACTCTTCCGGCACCGGCTTCGCCAACAACTTCAACGCCGACCTCACCAACTTGACGGCACCTGAGTCCGGGCCCTTGAACGTTGACCTGGCGCAAAACCAGGCGGAAAATGCCGACCTCACCACCACCATCTCGAACTTCCAGACCCAGTTAAACACCGAGCAGGCTTCCTTAACCCAGCTCTACGACTCGGTGAACGCTTCGCTGCAGGCCTATCCCATACTTTTGCAAGAGGTCACTACGACGCTCGGCACGCTTGGCTCATCGGGAAGCACCTCGAGCCAGAGCACGACTCCAATTCTCACTTCGGGGCTATAACACTGTGGATGCAAGATCTTCCTATCGCGAAACGACGGTGCGGGGCGCCAGCCCGGTGCGGCTGGTGATCTGTCTTTACGAGCAGGCCATCGACGATCTGCGGAGGGCCGTGCTCGCCCTCGACAAAGACGACATCGAAGCCCGCACCACGCACATGAATCATGCCCTCCTGGTCATCGCTCAGCTGCAGGGAACTCTCGATATGGAGCGGGGCGGTGCCGTCGCGCGCAACCTCGCACGCTTCTATGGCGCGCTGCGCGGAGGACTCATCGAGGCCCAGCAGAAGCAATCCTCGAGAATTCTGGAACAGCAAATCGCGCAACTGGCAACCGTTCACGAAGCCTGGCTCGAAGTGGAACGCGCCACCGCTGCCGCGCCACCGTCCCCGGATTCCCCGCGGGTGGGCCGGGCAATTTCCGCGCCTCCCACTCCCTCCGCCGATTGGAGCGCCTGATGCCCTCGCGATCGCAAAGCCTGCGGGAGATCAACCACCGCCTGCTTTTCTGGCTCGACGCCATGAACACCCAGCTGGACCAGCCCGCCGTCGCCACTCCCGAACAGATGGCCGCGCTGCTTTCCGAACTCTTGACGGCCGGCGCCAATCTTCGGGCGCAACCGATCCCCGCCAAGGGAGACGATGTTGAGCTCGATCAGGCGATTGAAAACTATCGCAGCAGCGTGGAACGGCTGCGCGAACTTCTTCCCTTGATTCACCGCCAATTGCTGGCCGAGCGCTCGCGCCTCGAGGCCCATCGCGCCCGCGTCCGCTCCGCAGCCGCCTGGGCCACCGCCTCCCGCCAAACCTTGTAGCCGCGATTCGGCTCGGACGCAGAAACCTCGTGATTCCGACGCGGGAGCGAAGAAGCAAGGCAGGAGAGCCTGCCCTGCGCGAAGTCGAAGGGAATCCGCTTCCCGCCTCCAACCTCCTTCTACCTCAGAAAACTGAAGAGATTGGTCTGCGAGGTCTGCGCGATGGCTTCGAGCGTCGCCTGCAAAGAGGTTTGCGCTGTAGTCAGATTGCTGATCACGGCCGGCAGGTCCGCGGCTCCTTCGGTGTTCTCCTGCTGCGAGAGTTGCGTGCTTTCCGTGCTGAGGTAGGTGCTCTGCGAGGTAAGCTGGTTCAGGGCGTTGCCGTAAAACACCGCCTGCGCATTCACGTGGTCGGAAGCATTGCTGATTTCGGTGACAGCTGCGCCGATGCTGCTGGTGTTGCCGCTCTGCAAACCGAGGATGAGATCCTGGATACTTTGAAACACGTCCCCGCCCGGAGCCGAAAAGATTTGCGAACCGGGCAGATTGGTTTGCTGAGTATAGTTATCGCCAAGCGTTATGCTGTTCACCCCCGTGTTTCCCTGATAAAGCACGCCGGAAGAAGAGTTGGCATCGAGCACATAGGGCGTAGTCTGGGTTGCGGTTCCACTGAAGACGTAATTGCCCTGATAGCTTAGGTTGGCCAGGCTCAGCAACTGGCTCTGAATGCCCTGCACCTGAACGGCGATGGACTCGCGGTCGGCATCGTTTACCGTTCCATTGGCGCCTTCGGTGCCGAGCGTGATGGCCTGTTGCAAAGAGGTAATGACCGAGTTCAAAGAGGAATCTGCATTCTGGATCTCGCCCTGTACGCTGCCCAGGCTGCGCTGAAACTGATCGGTCTGCGAAATTTGATCGGCGTTCTGCGCCAGCAGCGCGGCCGCGGCGGGGTCGTCCGAAGGAACATTCACGCTCAGCCCGCTGGAGATCTGCAGCTCGTCGGTCTGGACTTCCTGCTGGGTGTGCTCGATCGCGGTCAGCAGGTCGGGATTGGGAAGCGGATTTACGCGCATATTGGTTACCCGGTCAAGGTGGTCATGTTGATGGTCGTATACAGCAGATCGTTGATGGTGGTGATCACCTGGGCCGATGCGTTATAGGCGTTCTGGTACTGCACCAGGTTCGCCGCCTCCTCGTCGAGCGAAACTCCCGAGACCGACGATCGCTGGTCGTTGAGTTGCTGCAGGACCAGCGCGGATGCGCTTTGCTCCGCCGAGGCATTGGAGGCGTCGTTGCCCACATTGAAGACGACGCCGGAGTAGTAATCGGCGGGACTTTGTCCCGCGATGATCCCCTGGCCGCTCAAGGCGTACAAAGCTTGCGCATTGCCGTTGCTGCCGGCGGTCCCGTCAGAGCTGGCGGCGATCAGCGAGGGATTGGTGATGGCGACCGAAAGACTCGCGGCCGCTCCCGTAACCCCGGCCGGGGGAGGATTGAAAAGATTGGTTCCCGCAACTCCGTTGAGATCGAAGCCATTGGCCTGCACGGTGTTCACGGCCGTGGCCAGTCCGGCGGCCAGGGTGTCGAGCTGCCCTTTGAGGGCGGCGATCTGTTGATCGCGAGCCTGCAGCGTACCTCCCAGCTGCCCGGAAGTGATCTGGCTCGTGATGTCATTTCCCTGCGAGGTGATGTCGTGCAGTCCGGAGGGCTCGACCTGAGTCTGCAGTTGAAAAGCTTGTTGCCCGACGACTAGGGGTGAACCGTTGCCGGTAGTGAGGGTAAGACTGTTGTCGCTCGGAATCACCGAAACGTTCACCAGCGACGAAAGCTGGTCGATCGCCTGCTGCCGCTGGTCGATGAAGCTGCCCGCACTCTCGCCCAGGTTCGTGAGATTGCTGATCTGGTTGTTTAGTTGGGCGATTTGCCCGGAGAGCTGGTTGATCTGCCCAACCGTCTGCACCAGGTTCAGGTCGAGGCTCGTCTGCTGCTGGGTCAGCGTGTTGGCCGTGTTGTTGAAGCTGGTGGCCAGATTGCCGGCGGCGGTCAGGACCGCCTGGCGGAGCGACAGGTCGGAAGGGTTGGTGGAGAGCTGGTTAACGCTGTCAAAGAAATTCGAGATCTCGGTCCCAATGTCGCCCGTGCTTGAGGTAAAGCTTACCTGAGTCTGCTGCAGAGCCGATGCCAGCGTGCTGTACTGCCCCTGTCCCTGGCTTTGCTGCTGGATCTGCGCTTCGAGCAAGGGGTCGCGAATGCTCTCGATGCTTTGCAGAGTGACCCCGGTGCCGATCGTAAGCGGATCAAGCTCAACCGGATCGCTCGACACCAGCACCGGCACCTGACGCGAGTAGCCCGGCGTATTCACGTTGGCGACATTATTCGTGGTAGTGGCGATCGCGCCCTGGTCGGCGGATAATCCACTCAAAGCACTCGCCAGGCTGGCATTCAGGCTCGACATAATCTCAGCTCTTCCCCGCCTCGGCTCCACCTAAAACCCGCGGGGGCTCCCGGTCCGTGCCCGCAATCAAGCCGTAGTTGACGCCGGGACCGGCCAGCACGTTGGCCAGAACCCGCAGCTTGCTCCGAAGCCGCGCCAGCAGTGCCGCCTGCACCCGCCCGGCCTGCAAGGTCCGGAGTTCGCACTGCCGCAGTTGCTGGTACACGGCGTTTGCCGGAGTAAGTGCTTCTAGCGGCGACAAGGCCGCGAGTTTCGCGACCAGCACCATCTGCTCCCGCGTTTCCCGTTCGATGCCGTCGAGGTCAAGGCTGAGCACAGCCTTCCGGCTGCCCAGCAGACTCGCCTCCAGTTCACGCATCACTGCCAGCCGCACGACCGGCCGTTCTGAAGTTGGCAAAGAATTTCTTGATGCTGCAGTGGTCGCGCCCATCGAATCAGTCAGCATACTTTTCCAAAACCATTGCGCTTTTCGAACTGCGCGGACCTCCGCAACTTCAGGCAAGGCTGTCAATGCGGTGTTCGGGACGATCTCCGGGACGATCTCCGGGACGATCTTCGGGACGATCTTCGCCCCGATCTCCGGGAGGATCTACAGGAGGGCGCTCCGAGCCAGCCTCGATTCCCTCGCCCACCACTCCAGTCAGCTCCGGAGCGGCCTCGTCTGTCAAAGGCGCTCGCCGGTGGCGCGGTTGATCGCGTTCGCCTTCCCGCGAAGTTTGTTCCCCTACCGGCCCGGACGCGGTCGCTACCGGGTCGACGCGCTCCAAGCTCAAGTGAGTGGACAGTTCGGCTCGCTCCACAGACGTCTCTCCAATTGCGATCTCGGTTTTGCTTCAGCCCGCTCCGACTACGCTGCCTGCCCCACGACCAGGTGCGCAAACAGCGCCGCCGCCACTTGGGTAGAGCCGGGCTGATAGCTGCCGCCGAGCACCGCCTGCCGCAGCGCATTCACTTTCTCTTGCCGAATCTCAGGAAGCTGCAAGGCCTGCGCCACCAGACTCTGCACCTGCACATGAGCGCCTGAGAGCTGGGCTTGATCCTCACCCAGCGGGCTGCTTGCGGCAGTGCCGGCGGCATTCGGGCTGGCAACCGGACTCTGGCCGGAGCTTCGACTGCTCTCTGGAAGCGGCTGAGCTCCCGGATTTAAATCGATTCTCATTTTGATGACCTCCCCAAAATTTTGCTTGCAATTCAACTATCGGCAGAGAGTTAGAAAACTTTAATCGGTCGTGATAGAGTCGCCCCAGCCCGCGACCCGGTTCTTGCTTTTCTTTCTTATGTTGTTCTATCGGCACAAGTTACATAAACTTTAGCTGCCCGATCCAGGTTTTCTTACAGCAGGGAGCGCCTCTTCGGGGCTTCCCATCGGTAAACCGAGATGTTGCCCGATCAGCTTCGCGATTCCAAAGCCTCCCCCGGCGGCAATCGCCGAGGCCAGCCCCTGCGTTCCCAGGTAGTTGTAACTATCATCTCCGGCCATTGCGCCTTCCCCGGGCAAGTCCGCAAAGGTCTTCTCCATTTGCTCAAGCATGGTCCCGATCAGTTGCGCTTCAAATTCCCGCGCCGCCTTCTGACCTTTGCCCAGCTCCGGACTCACGAGTGGAAGCATCGCCGTCCCGGAAATGGATAGTCCAGCAGAAATCGTGCTCATCAGATCACCTCCAGATCGGCCTCGAGAGCGCCCGCCGCTTTAATCGCCTGTAGAATCGAAACCACATCGCGCGCGGTCGCTCCGATAGCCTGCAGGCGCGTGACCAATTCCTCTACGCTGGCCCCTTCGTTTAACTCGAGGTTGCGCGCCGGAGTCTCCGAAGCTTTCACCCTGGTCTCCGGCAACACTTCGGTCTGCCCCCCGGCCAGCGCATTGGGCTGTGACGCCGAATAAGTTGTTGTCACCTCGATCGAAAAGGTTCCGTGCAGTATCGACACCGCTCCCAGATGCACATCTCTGCCCATGACTACCGTGCCGGTGCGTTCATTCACCACCACTTTCGCTTTTCGGTGAACTCGAACTTCAAGGTTTTCCAGCCGCGCCAGCAGCGCCGGCATGTCTCCCGGCTTCGGATTCGTGATCTGGACTTCCACCCGCCGGCTGTCGACCACCGCCGCCGCCGGCGCCTCCAGTTCCTTATTGATCACCGCCGCGACCTCCTCCGCCGTGGTGAAGCTGGCCTCGTTCAGCAACAAAGACAAATGCTGCAGCTTGGTCAGATCGAGCGAGCTGTCGCGCTCAATCAAACCTCCATTCGGAATTCGGCCTACCGTGGGATGATTCACCTGCTTCGAGTTGGCCGCCGATCCCACCGAATATCCTCCCACCACCAGCGGCCCCTGCGCCGCCGCATACACCAGCCCGTCGGCCGCATACATTGGAGTCAGCAAGAGCAAGCCGCCTTCGAGGCTGCGCGCGTCTCCCGCGGACGACACCAGCACATCGAGGGGCATCCCCGGCCGGGCAAACGGAGGCAGATTCGCCGTCACGAACACTGCCGCCACGTTCTTCACCTGCACCGTCGACTGCACCACCGAGGGAGGAATCTCCACCCCCATGCGCTGCAGAATGCTGGCCAGAGTCTGAATCGTGAAATACGTCTGCTGCTTGTCTCCCGTACCCTTCAGCCCCACCACCAGCCCGTAACCGATCAGCGAGTTGTAGCGTATTCCCTCGACCGTCGAGACATCGCGGATTAACACCTTGTGATCGGCGTCCGCTGAAGCAGCAGAAGCCGTGGAAATCGCGGGGATCGCCGTCTGCGCCGCGGCCCCGGACAGAGTACACAGCGCAACCCCGATCCCAGAAGATAAAAGCCGGCAAGCGGAGCTAAGATTTTTCCAGCGCAACTTCACTCCTAGAAATTAAACACCCGCAAAATCCACTTCATGATGGGATTTGGCGCGCGGGTGCTTTCGCTCAGAACGCCTTTGCCTTTCACTTCAACTTCAAGATTGCCCACCTGATTCGAAGTCACGGTGTTCGTGGCATCCATATCGCCAGGGCGGACCAGCCCGCGCAAAATTACAGTCTCGCGCTCCTGGTTCATCACGATCTGCCGCTCCGCCTCGATCACCAGAGTTCCACTGGGCAGCAGAGCCACCACCCGGCCGGTGAGCGTCGTCGTCAACCCCGTTGTGGTCGTGGCCTGCCCCTTGCCAGTCAAGGCTTGCGTGGAGGTTGGCGAAAATAAGGTTGCGATCCCGCTGGTCTTCAATTTTCCCGGCAATCCGTTGATCCCTGAAGTCGCCGAGAAACTGCGGCTGGTGGCCACGTTGCCCGTGCTGGTCGACGACAGATTCTGCGCAATGCTGATCGTCACCAGATCCCCCACGCGCGAAGCCTTGTAATCGGCCACCATGTTGGCCAGCCGTCCGTTATCCACCCATAGGCTGCCCGGCGTCGTAGCCAAACTAACCGCCGCTGCCCCATTCACCCGCTGAATATATTCGGTAAGCGGATCGTGCTTCGGGGCGGAATCTTTTTTCTTGGAACTCGCCTCGGTGTCCAGAAGACCGAACATCACGGCGGCGAAGATCCAGAGGATTTTTTTCGGCGTGACGCTCACAGCCTCACCTGCACAGTCCCATCACTCATCACCTCAGCCCGCAGCGTTCTCGCAACATTCTTCAATCGCACCCGCACCAACTGTCCCAATCCTCCGGCCTCAAGGCAGGTCACCGGCAAGATCACCCGGATCCCACCCTGCTCCCAGCTCAGGCTCACGGTCTGCCCCGGCTTTACTAAAAGAGCGTTGCCATAGAGCATCGATTTTTCGGACACAGCGGCCTCGATCCGGCGCGTCGCGCCCTCGCCGTTCTCCCCTCGGCGCGCCCAAACCGTAAACGGAACGCACGCCTCCGGCTGAACGCAGCGCAGAAAGAATTCCCAGCGCGATAACGTCTCATCCCAATTCGTCCGGATCAGTTCAAGCTGGGCTCCTTCCGGGACCCCGCGGGCGGCGGCGCAATCCAGATGCTCGCGCCCACGGGAGGGAACTTTGTTGTTATCTCGGTTGTTATCTCGCGACCATGCCGAGCTAGCCAGCGATTGAGCGATCTCGGCGCATGTCTTCATCGCTCCGGCGCGCTGAACGACGACCCGCTCGGGAATCTGCATCGCGATCCGTGTTTGAGAGGCGGGCTCCGCATCGCCAGACTTACTAGTCAGTGCTTCGACTAACGCCCGCACTTGCGCGCCATCAAACACGCGCACGCTCCCGTTCCGCGGCGCCATCCCCAGCCTTACTTGCGCAGCGGCCTCGCGCACTGCAGGACAAGTGGCTCCGGCCAGCAGGTCCGCGAGCGTGATCGCTGCTTCTGCAACCTTCACGCTGGCTCCCACCGTCACCCCCGCACACGCCGGCTCAGCTGCACAGCGCGCAACCACGATTGCCAACATTCCACCCAGGAGCGCGACGATGCCCAGTTTCATTGCAGCCTCACCTCGTGGGGGCGCAGGTTTTTACCGGCCAAGATTGTTGATCGTCTGCAGCATCTGGTCCGCCGCATTGACCACCCGCGAACTCGCTTCATACGATCGTTGGGCCACAATCATGTTCACGAACTCGGTCACCACGCTGACGTTCGATTGCTCCAGCATCCCCTGCACCACGGTTCCCAAGCCCTCGCTGCCGCCCGGCGGTCCGACAATGGGATCGCCCGAGGCTGTAGTCGCCAGCAGCAGATTGCTGCCCGTGCTGTTCAGGCCGCCGGGATTGTTGAACAGCGCCAGTTGCAGCGCGCCCACCTGCTGCGCCGCCGTCTGTCCCGCCAGCGTCACACTGACCGTGCCATCGGAGCCCACCGTCACCGAGGTTGCGCCCGAGGGAATCGTGATTGAAGGCTGAATCGGATTGCCGTCCTGCGTCACCAGATTCCCCTGGCCATCGGTATGAAAGCTTCCGGCGCGCGTGTAGGCGGTCTGTCCGTCGGGCAAGAGCACCTGAAAAAATCCCTGCCCCTGAATCGTCAGATCGAGAGGATTGCCGGTCTGGCTGAAGTCGCCCTGCAACTGGATCACCTCCGACGCCGCCGAGCGCGTTCCCAAGCCCACCTGCAGTCCGGCTACTAAGGTGGTCTGCTGCGTTGCGGCTGCACCCGGCATGATCAAGTTCTGATAAATAAGATCCTCAAACTGCAAGCGGCGGCTGCGAAAGCCGGCCGTGCTCGAGTTCGCCAGATTGTTGGCGATGTTATCCAGGTTCAGCTCCTGAGCAGTCATGCCGCTGGCGGCGGTATAGAGCGCGCGAATCATAAATCCCTCTCTGGCTTGCGGAATGGCTCGTTGGAAAACTCTCGAATCGATCTTCCTGCTTTGGCTTCTTGCCCTTAGACTTTCGGCAGATCCTGGACTGCGGTCTGATTGAGCTGGCTATCGATCGCGGTGAGAGCCCGCGCCATCATCTCCGCGTTGCGCTGAACTGTAATCAATTGCACCACGCCTTCCGTCGGGCTTACATTCGAGCCCTCCAGCATGCCCTGATGGGCGGTCGTTCCCGAAGCAATGAGCTCCGAACCTGCGGGCGCCGTATACGTTGCCTCGCCGAGCGCGGTGAGATTTGTGGTCGGTGAGAACTCGGCCAGCTTCAACTGCTCCACCACCGAGCCTTCCACAGAAATCGTGCCGTCAGAGCCGATGGTCACGCTTCCGCTGGGCAGCGTGATGGGACCTTGCTGGCCGAGTACGGCATTGCCCTGGCTGGTAACAAGTTTTCCCGTGGAGGTGACGTGGAAATTTCCGTTGCGCGTATAAAGCACATCGTTGCCGGATTGCACCTGAAAAAATCCGTTCCCCGCCAGCCCCACATCCAGCGGATTTCCCGTGGCCGCCAAGCTGCCCGGAGTCAGATCCAGCCGGCTGCCGCTCAGTGTGCCGTAGTCATTGACCGCCGCATTGAGCCCGTTCGCCCGCACTGCTCCATTCCCCATGAATAGAGAGCGAAAAGTCGTCTGCTGTCCGCGATACCCGGCGGTCGTCAGATTAGCGAGGTTATGGGCGACGAGTTCGAGGGCCTGACTCTGCGCCGCAAGCCCGGTGGCTGCTGCGTAGTATCCGCTATCCATGATGTGCTCACTCCCTCATGCGGAAGAGCACTCAGGGTTCCATTTAAAAATGGAGTCGCACTTACTATGTGGTTGAAGAATATGCCCAGCCAGCGAGAGGAATCGAAGACGATTCTCAGATTGAATCCGCCGCCCAGCAGATCTTGCCGGGCAGCCAGAAGCGGGCTGCAGAATCTTCCGGGCAAGCGGCCTCGATTGTGGCTTGTCCCGCGGGCTCAATTTCGTTTTCGGTTTTCCGCGTGTCTACGGGAGATATCGGCGCGCTCATGCCAAACTTGACAACGTGGGCGCGGCCATCGGTTTGGAGCTTGCGGTCAAGATGGAAAGATTATGAGCAGGAGCGCGAAGCACCAGATTCACGGAAGTCTGGCCCAACCGCTCGAGACGTACCCAGAAATACTCTCCGCAGCTCGCCAAACGCACTTCCTGGGCTCTCACTTTCGCGGTGTAGTTGCCAATGATTTGAGCGCACTCACCACCCTCTTCCGTGCGGTCGAATACCACATCGCCCGGCCCGCGCCGTTGCGCCAGCGCTCGCAAACTCAACTGCAGAACGCTTGGGCAAACCAGGCACGGGACCGTGTGACAGCCCAGCATCTGCTCCACCGCATACAGCAGCGTGTAATCGATGCCTTCGCTGAAGGCGATCACCAGCGTTGCTGTGCTCTCCACAAATTGCACGGGGATCATCTGAAAAGTTTCGAGCAATCGCAGGGGGACTTCGGAGAAGCGGCTTGCCCCCAGCGCCTCGGAGCTGTTCCGCAGAACCGGGCAAGACCACTGCCGGGCCAAGGCGGCTGTGATTTGCGCTTCGCTGGCGAAGCCCAGCTGCTGCAGCCACTCGCCGATTTTTCTCACTCCCGCAACCCGCTGCGCTTCCAGCGCCATCTTCAATTGCACGGCGGTGAGCTCCTGCCGCGACAAGAGCAACAGGCCCAAGGGAACCCGATGCGCCAGTCTGGCCCCCGGGCGCGGAGAAGCCCGGGCGCGCCGCATTACATCCGCCAGCCCCCGCTCCAGACACTCCGGCCGGCAATACCATTTACCTTCGAGGCGCGTGCCCCGCTTCCGGCGGCGCATGCGACGCCAGCGGCTCCGAGCGTAACCGCAAGCCCAGTAGGCGCAGCGCGGCGCGATCTTTTCCCAAGTCTCGCTCCACCAAGCTATCCGGACGTGCGGAGGACCTTTCATGGCGTTCGAGGCGGTCCAAGCGCGGTCACGTCCGTCACCCGCAGACCATAGCTTCCATCGATCACGACAACTTCTCCCCGCGCCACCAGCTTGCCATCAAGCAGCAGATCGACCGGCTCCTGCACCCGGCGGTCCAGTTCAACCACCGCGCC
>Ga0074045_10001604_pt1 | contig 21676 bp, 14 predicted proteins | sample BogForMeECP23OM2_FD_94442 | JGI IMG/M metagenome (GOLD analysis project Ga0074045, IMG submission 94442) | Bog forest soil microbial communities from Calvert Island, British Columbia, Canada - Bog Forest MetaG ECP23OM2 | ecosystem: Environmental > Terrestrial > Soil > Wetlands ... | reverse complement strand
GTTCTCGAAAATTGGATTCACTTCCCCTCACGAGAGGATTCGAACACTTCTTTGAGGCCCTCGGGCATCCTCCCACGGCTGGAGTTCCGCAGGAGGACAAGGACCACGAGGGTGACCAGGTAGGGGAGCATGTCCAGGAGGAAGGGGGAGACCTGGGCCCCCCGGGCCTGGAGCTGGATCTGGAGCGCCAGGGTCCCGCCGAAGAGCAGAGCCCCCGGCAGGATGCGCAGGGGGCTCCACGCCGCGAAGATAACCAGAGAGACAGCGATGAACCCCCGACCCGCGGTCAGGCCTTCCGTCCATGTATGGGCGATGGCCAGGCTTAGGTGGGCTCCCGCCACCCCGGCCAGGACCCCGCCGAGGAAGAGCGCCTGGTGCCGGAGGAGCACCGTCCTGGACCCGGCGGCGTAGGCCACCAGCCGGTCCTCTCCCACGGCACGGAGGTGGAGACCCCAGGGCGTCCTGGAGAGCAGATACCAGACCGCGCCGGCCGCCGGAATCATCAGGTAGACCAGGAGGTCCTGTTTGAAAAGAATCGACCCGATGAACGGCAGGTTCGAGAGCCAGGGAATGGGGAAAGACGGCAGCCCGTCGAGAGAAGACCCCACGAAGGGTTTCCCGTAGAACGCACTGAGCCCCATGCCGAAGAACATCAGGGCAAGACCGCTGGCCAGCTGGTTTGCTCCCCTGCCGATGACCAGGGGCCCAAGGAGGAGATTGAAGAGGCCTCCGGCGAGCATTCCCGCGAGGAGCCCGGCCAGGACCGATCCCGAGGAGGAAGCCACGGCGAAGCTCACCGATGCCCCGACGAGCATTGTGCCTTCTACCCCGAGGTTGATCAGCCCCGCCTTCTCGACGATGGTCTCGCCCAGGGCCGCGTAAAAGATCGGTGTGCTGGTCAGGACCGCCCCGCCGAGCCAGCCCTCCAGGAAACTTCCGGTCACGGGGTGCCTCTGCTTTTCCTGTCCAGCCAGGCCTGAATCCTGGCCTCCAGCCGATCCGGACGCCAGGCGTCCGCAAGGACCATGAAGAGGATGAGGGCCATCAGGATATTGACCGTGGCCGACGGAAGGCCCTGGTCGATCTGGAGGCTGTCGCCGCCGGTGGCAATGAGAGCGACGAGGAACCCCATGAAAAGGATCCGCAGAGGCCTGTGGCCCGCCAGCCAGGCGACGAGGAATCCGAGATAGCCGTATGACGGGGAGAAGCCCGGCCGCAGGCGGCCCTGGATCGCCATGATCTCCCCTGTGCCCGCGAGGCCCGCCAGGGCGCCGCCCACGCACAGAACGACGAGGATGTAGGTGGTCACGGGGAGACCGTGCCGCCGCGCCGCCAGGGGGTTGCTCCCCGCCGCCCGGATCTCGTAGCCCCACCGGGTCCGGTTGATCACCACGGCGAAGAGGACGAGGGCCGCCAGCGCGAAGACGATGCCGAGGTGGATCCGTCCTGCAAAGGCCGGCCAGCGGAACCCTTCCGCGAAGGTCATGGTCTGGGGCACGTTCGAGCTGGAGGGGTCCCGGAGCGGTCCGAAGACGAAGTAGTCCACGACCCGGATCGCGACATAGTTCAGAAGGAGAGTACTGATCGTCTCGTTGAGCCAGCCTTTGGCCCGGAGGATTGCCGGGACCAAGGCCCAGAGGGCGCCCCCGGCCATCCCCGCGACGAGGGTGACAGGGATCCCGACCCAGGGCGGAGTGCCGGCGCCGACCGCGAGGGCGGCCGCGGCAGCCATCAGGGCGCCGAGGTGGAGCTGGCCCTCGCCCCCGACGTTCACCAGGCTGAGCCGGGCGGGGAGGGCGACGGCAAGGGCCGTGAACAGGATCGGAATCATCTTGACGAAGATTTCCGAAAATCCGAAGCCGTTGCCCAGGGTTGATCCGAAGATGCTCGCGTAAGTGTCCAGGGGGCTCTTGCCGCTTGTGAGGAGCAGGACGCTGAACAGGACAAGGGCCGACGCGAGGGACAGCACAAGAGACACACTGGAGGCTCCCCAGCCCAGGAACCGGAGGTTCCGGGCTTCACCCATGGGCGGCCCCGGTCATCAACAGGCCGACCTCTTGCGGGGTGGTCAGGGCCGGCTCGAAGGTCCCTGCGGGGCGGCCCGCGTGGAGTACCAACATGCGGTCGCAGAGGGCGAAGAGCTCGTCCAGGTCTTCCGAGACGAAGAGTACTGCCATGCCCCCTCGGGCATGGGAGAGAACGAGCTCCCGGGCCGCCTGGGCATTGGAGAGGTCGAGTCCCCTGGTCAGGTAGTAGGAGACCATGAGGCCGGGGTCGCGCCCAAGCTCTCGGGCAATCACCATTCGCTGGAGGTTGCCCCCCGAAAGGTTCCCGGCCCGGGCGTCAAGGGAGGGCGGCGACTGGACGAAGGCCGTCATGAGCGCGGCTCCCGCGTCCGCCTCGAGCTTTTTCGTGTCAGGGCTCCATCCACCGGCCTTCCAGTATGAAACCTGCTGGCCGAGGATGAGGTTCTCTCTGACTGTCATCCCGCCGACTGCACCCATCCGCAGTGGATCCTCTGGAAGGCAGGCAACGCCACGGCGCAGAACCTCTGCCGGAGGTGCCGAGTCCAGGTCCTTCCCGCCGAGAAGAATCGAACCTTCGGCCGCGGGCCGGAGGCCAAGGATAAGGTCACCGAGGTACTCCTGTCCGTTCCCCGAAACTGCCGCCACCCCGAGGATCTCCCCCGGCTGGACCGAGAGCGAAACCTCCCGGAGGCCGGGCCGGCCGTCGTCGGTCCGACAGGAGACCCGGACGAACTCCAGCGTGGGGGCGCCAGGACGTGCCGAGCTGGGGCGCCGGGGGCCTGCGTCGGACCAATCCGGGTTCTGATCGCCTACCAGGAGCTTCACCAGCAGGTTCCGGTCGGCGTCCGCCCGAGGGAGCGTGGCCGAGATACGTCCCTTCCGGAGGACCGTGATCCGGTCGGCGACCCTCAGGACCTCGGGCATCTTGTGAGTAATGAAAAGGACGGCGTAGCCCTCGGTCCGCAGCCGGTCGAAAATCCGGAAGAGGTTCTCGGCCTCGTGCGGCGCCAGGACGCTCGTGGGTTCGTCGAAAATAAGGATCCGGGCCCCGGCCGACAGGATCTTCACGATCTCGACCTTCTGCCTGTCCCCCATGGGGAGGTCCCGGACAAGGGCCTGGGAGTCGACCTCCAGCCCGTAGGACCGTGACAGCGCGGCGATACGGTCCATCAAGCCGCGCCGGTCCGTCCCGTGGGCCTCGAGGAAGAGGGCCACGTTTTCCCAGACCCGGAAAGCGGGTATCAAAGTGAAATTCTGGAAAACCATGCCGATGCCCAGGGCCCGGCCGCGTCGCGGGGAATCGACGGTCACCGCGGAGCCTCCGACCAGGATTTCTCCGCCTGTCGGCTGGTAGTAGCCGTAGAGCAGCTTCATCAGGGTGCTCTTCCCGGCGCCATTCTCGCCCAGGATCGCGTGGATCTCGCCGGCTCGAACGACCAGGTCGATGCCGTCGTTGGCCTTGAGGCTCCCGAAATGCTTGGAGAGTCCCCGGGTCTCCAGGAGAACTGTCCCGGCCGGGGGTTGATCGATCATGGGTACGAGAATGCAATATTTATGCCAAGAAAAGATTGAAATGCTAATTCGTTCTGAAGGAATAAGTTAAGAAAAGCTCCCTATATAACGATTTGCATATTTTCAACATAAATGTTCTTATACAGCGCAAATGCTACAAATATGTAGGATGATCGCTGCTCTGCGTCGAGCCCGGAGCAAAGTCTCCACGCTGGGCGTGTCACCATCGGGGTGCGCCGCACTGACCGCGCTCTCCTGTACTCGCGCAGCGCGTTTCGCGAATAAGAATCGCTGTCAGCTACTTTGTCAGTGCCTTGATAAGCTCAATGATATTCGGCACGCCGACGCCAGTTACCATGTCGTATCCCGGCCCGGCGCTATATGCGCCATTATTCCCGGATTCAATGTCGCGGAAGCACGCTGTGCCTGATAGCGGGTAAATCGACGGATTGAGAAACGACAGCAAAGACTTGCCCCCGTTTTTGCGCGCTTCGTTGACCAGTGCGCAGAAACCGGCCCAGACTGGCGCGCTCCAACTTGTTCCGCCAATCTGGGTTACGTGCCCGTGCAACACGAGATATGCACCCTCGTTGGGATCAGCGGCAAGACTGACATCGGGAACCAGCCGGTTTTTTCCCGCCGGCACTCCAGTCCCGGTCTGCCATGAAGGGCGACTGAAGAAAATACTCTTCCCACCGCCGCCGCTCGTCCAGCCTGTTTCGTCGGCAACGGTTCCCGTTGCGCTCAGCTTCAAACTGGTGCCGCCCACGCCCACGACGCAGGAATCGGAAGATTCGTACTCGGCCTGGGTGGGACCATCCGGGTTATGCCCGGTGTTGTCAGGATTTGACCCCGCGTCGCCGCTGGAGACGAAGACATTGACGCCGGCGGCGGCAAGTTTCAAGAACTTCTGATGCTGCGTGGCAACCTCGCCGTTGGCGCCGCCCATATAGTGTTCGCCAAGGCCAAGACTGATGGACAATTGACGCATTCCCGGCACGGTCGGTAGGTCCGCGATAATGCGGTCAAGAGCCATGTCAAGGTTCACGAAGCTGAGCGAGCCGGTGGCGTAGATGTTGATGGTCGCGCCGGGCGCGATTCCGCTGGCCCACGAGGCGTCGAGCGTCTCTTCGCCTTCCGGCGCAGGAAGCGTTCCGCCGGCGACATTGATTTTCTGGATTTGCGACAAAGTGCAGGGCACGCCATTCGCCTTCCAAAACGCGGTCAGGTCGGTATCGGTGGGGAAGGTGTCAATCAGGATGGCAATCGTCTGGCCACGTCCGGTCACGTCCAAGTGATTGGCGTTATAGGCGCCGAGTATTTCCGACACGAGGTAGGGAGGGCGATTCGCCACGTTCGGTGATGGGGATACCGCCGGACCAGAGCTTGCACCGAGCGAGATCCGATTTTCCTCCCGGGGACTCATCATCCGGAAATGCTTGCGGGCTTTCCGATACGGCTGTAATCCGATGATGGCATGAACGGCTTGGCCCACATCAACCGGCAAGCTCGGCGCGTTCTGCGCTGCGGTGTACGTGACGCCTTCCTTGGTCACCCGAACCGTCTTGATCGCCAGGCTCTTCTCGATCTGACTCACGCTTGCTCGCGCGTATACGCTGCTGCCGTCGTGTTGAACGGGCAGAATCTCGAATCCTTCCTGTTTCAGCCACGACTCAAGCTTCTGCACGTCCTCCCCGGCCGGCCCATAGTCTTTCTTCAGTTCTTCTGGGGTGACAACTTCGCCGGCGGCGACCTTTTCTTCCAATTCTGCCTGCGCCTGGGCGGGGATCTCCAACGAGAAATGCAGCGTCATCTTTTCCTCTCGATGCTCAGGTAGTGCCTCGCTGACCATCAACCCGTCCACCGTGAGACCGTGTTCCGCTTGAATTGCAGTCACGCTGTCCTGAAATACCTTTCGATCACTTGCATTTTTGGTAGCCATGACCTTGCTCCTTTTCTCCTGGTTTCTCTTTTTGAAACCGTGATCTCTCCGTCCCTAGTTAATGATGGCGTCGATGATGGCCCATGATGCGATGACGCTGGCCGCGCTTGTAAAGACGCCATAGTCGCTATAGATTTGACTCGACAGGTCGCCCGCAGTCTTGATGTTGCCGTTCGGATTTGGAATCTGCGGGTCGGAGGCATTTCTGACCGCAAACCACTTGGTAGAGGGATAGCCCTGCATCACATTGCCGACCATGGCGTCGCCCATGTCGCAGGCGCGACCTAATCCTTGCAGTTTGTAGGTATCCTGGGAGTCATCAAACGCAAAGAAATCGGTGGTGACAATGGCATCCGTGGCTGCAGACCAGATCTTCGGAACCGAACGGGAATCATACTTGTTTATGCGCGCGGCATTGACGCTGGTGAGGGCCGGTGTAATGGCCATCAAAGCCTTCGCGGGCGCCGGCGTAGTCCAATAACTGTCGGCGTTCCATGGATACTTCTGCCTGTCCTTGAACTGGTCCGTGCAGTGGAACTTCACCACCCCGGCAATAACGATGTCACCCAGGGCGACCTCAGTTCCAATCCCGCCGCCGGTGCCGGTCGTGATGAACACCTTCGGCTGAATGGTCTTGACGAGCTCATCCATGAGCTTGCGATAGGGCGTGGCGGGTCCATCATGATCAAGATGCAGACCAGACTTGATCAATAGCACCTTCGCCCTGCCAATCGTGCAGGGGAAATACAGGCCAAGACTGTGATAGTAACGTGACATGTCGGGCTTGGTGTCGTTGAAAGGAGACTCGGCCCCCGTGACCAGCGGAATGTAAGCAGCTACATCATGTCGATATTCATACCAAACCGAGGTCGGATAGCCCGGCGTAAACAACGTCGCCAGCGCCGCCGCTTCCGCAGAAGTGTATGTGACGATTATCGCATCGTAGCCTTTGAACTTTGCCAGGTCGTCGGTTTCTGGCGGCGCATTTGAAAGTGGAGCAGGAGTTGGTTTGCCGGCGGCGGGCCAGGGAATCGGACTGGGAAGCCGGTCACTTGCTCTGGCTAAAAGCGCAGACTTGACACCGGCAACTTTGAACCGTTCCTGCGGCTGCTCCGGGTTGTAGTTCAGCCGCAGATCGTAGAGACCAATTTCCCTCGCCACTTTTTGCTCTCCTTTTCTTCCTCGATGCTTCAGAAGAATTCGGTGAGCTCCTCTTTTGTTGCCTGCTATATCTCCTGATTGCACCAATCAAACTGCTTCAGTGCACGTGAAAAGGATACCATGCCCGTTCGGCATGTCAAGCGCCGCGTCAAAGTTGCCCGGAAGAGGACTTGAACCTCCACACCGTTGCCGGCACGAGACCCTGAATCTGGCCGAGGCCTTTTTCCTCGGTTTAGGCACGTAGCTCTAAAATCGACTCATGTCGATGGAAGGGCTGTTGAAACCGCTACATCTGGGATCTGCTGAAATGCTCGTCGGAAGAAACGACGATAGCACGAGTTCGCTACCGAGGTTATTTGCTTCGAAGAGATCGCGCATGCGCTCGTGCCCCGTGTCAGGGAGCCGTCCCTTAGCCCTTCCGGCATAGCTCCAAATTCGAACGCCCATACGCAGCCTTTGTCTATTCAAGCGAAAAAGCAAAACATCAAAAGTTAACAAACTGGTGCCATTCTCGCGCGTCTGATAAGGCGTCTTCCAGAAGGAAGTCCGCATACTTAGAACAGGGAGGTACATGATGAGAGGTAGATTCAAATGGGCACGTCGAGTCCTCGTAGGACTCCTGGCGACTGCGTTTGTCTTGCTGTCCGCTGCCGCGCTTGCAGCTCAAGGCTACGAGTTTTCGGGACTCAACATTGCCCCCGGCTCCGACGGGAGCGCGCTCAACTTCGCTTGGTTCAGCTCCAGCTCTGCGCGAAAGCCCATGGTTGAAGTCGTCAAGAAGTCTGACCAGAAAGGCAATGCCTTCGCCGTGGTCAAAGCGAAATCCTTTACCGGGACCGTGAGTAAGGTCACGGCGACGCAGTTCAACGCCGACGACCAGAAGGTGGCTCTGGACTCTTACTCGAACAAAGTGACCGTGACGGGCCTTGCGGATTCGATCGACTATCTCTATCGCGTGGGCGACGGCAAGCTTTGGAGTGGAACCCTTGAGTTCACCACTCACGACCCCAAAAGCTTCGGGTTTTTCATTGTTGGCGATCCTCAGCTAGGCGCCAAGTCGACCGGCCCCAAAACACTCGACTCCGATACGGCGGGCTGGCAGGACACGATCAGCAAGGCGACAGCGGCCTTTCCCGGAGCGAGTTTTCTGGTTTCCCTGGGCGACGAGGTCAACGACTACAATAGGCTCGCAACCCAGGACTCTGAATATGCGGCATACTTCAGCCCACAACAGTTGCACTCGCTTCCGGTGGCTACGGTGAACGGCAATCACGATTTTCAGATGGGCGAGTATTATGGCTTCCACTACAATCAGCCTAATCTTTCTTCGCAGTATGGGATTTCCTACGGAAACGACGGCGACTACTGGTTTGTCTACGGCAATGTCCTCTTTTTCATGCTGAACAGCAACAGCGAAAGCGTGGCAACCCATGACGTCTTTATCCGCGACGCAGTTGCCAAGAACCCGCAGGCGAAATGGCGCGTTGCGTGCTTGCATCATTCCGTCTACAGTGAGGCCGATCATTATTCCGATCCTGACATTGTCGATCGTAGAACCAACTATCCTCCAGTGTTCGAGCGCTATAAGATCGATGTCGTGCTCCAGGGGCATGATCACTCCTACACACGGACCTTGCCAATGGCGAAGGGAAAGCCTGTGGATGGGATCGACCCCAAGGCTGACTCGATCGTCAATCCGGCCGGCATCGTTTACTTTACCTTCAACTCTGGCTCTGGCAGCAAATTCTATGACTGGAAGGAGTCGACCCCCGAGGTTTTCAGCGCGATGCGCTGGCAGGGCAAGGTCCCCTCTTTCAGCTATGTTTCCGTGGAAGGGGAGAAGTTCACAGTCACGACCTATCGCACCGACGATATGTCCCTTATCGATGCCTATTCCATAACAAAGAACTGACTATCTGATAGTAGCTGTTTTCCGCGTGCCCGTCCGAGCGTTGTGCTGTTCTCGGGCGGGCTGTTCTTCCTGTTGAATGGATTGGAGACTCGCATGAGGAAAGGGTCGAAAACCCTGGAGAGCAAGAAAATCACCAGTTGGATCGTGATCGTGGTCGCTCTTGCTTTCTATGTGGCTCTCGCGGTTGACTTTGACGCCCATACGGGTATCTATCACCTCTACCGCTCGTCGGGCGCGGCTCACGTGCGCTACGAGAAGGCCATCGTTCTCGACGTCGAGGACCAGGAGCTCGACAAGGACGCGAAACTTGGCGGTCTCGTCACGGGATACCAGGATGTTCTCGTTCGCATAACAAGCGGCGAGCGCGCGGGGACAACAACGAGGATTCAGAATGTCCTGAACTACACAACACACTTTCTCCTTAAGAAAGGCGACGTGTTCATCGCTCACGTCGACACAGCCGATGCGGCTCATTTCACGGTCTCCGTCTACAGCATAGATCGGGCTCCTACCCTCGGCCTCCTGGCCTTGCTCTTCGTTGCCGCCCTCTGTGGCGTAGGGGGATGGCGTGGGTTGCGTTCGCTGCTTGGCATGGTTTTCACGTTTTCGAGCATCGTTTTCATTTTCATCCCACTGCTCTATCGAGGCTGCTCTCCGATATTGGCGTCGGCGGTCATGGCCGCGGCAACCGTATCGGTCTCCCTTCTCCTCTTAGGCGGAGCTTCGGCAAAGAGTTTCTCGTCTATCGCGGGTACCTTCGCTGGCATAGCAATTTCTGCTGGCCTTGCCCTGGCCTTTCAAGACCTCGCCCAGATATCGGGCTACACCACGGCCGAGGCCGACTCCCTCCTGGCTATAGCCGGACAGACTGGCATGAAGGTTGGCGAGCTTCTTTTTGCGACTTTCCTTATCTCAACCCTCGGGGCCGAAATGGACATCTCCATCTCCGTGGCCTCGGCGGTCTCGGAGGTGAGCGCAGGCAACCCGAGCCTTGGACGGACGGCGCTCTTTCGCGCCGGGATGAACGTAGGCCGCGATATCATGGGGACCATGGCGAACACCTTGATCCTGGCCTTCGCAGGCACCTCTCTCAACGCCGTGATTCTCATCTATTCTCTGGAGCGATCGGCCTATCAGATACTCAACTCCAACGCTCTCACAATCGAGCTTGCTCAATCGTTGAGCGCCGGTCTTGCGATTGTCCTCACGGTACCTGCAGTGGCTTTCGTCGCTGCAGCCCTTGGCACGCGTCGAACGCACGCATAGAGAACCGACCGCTCGAAAGTGCGCGAATCAGATTCGCCCCTTTTTTACTTCCCGCCCTTACGTGCTTGAGCTGCTAGATGGTCAACCACTCCGGGCAAAATCAGTTTCATCCAGGGAACCAGTCTCGCATCGGTTTTGTTTATAGGTATTCCACCTGGACGATGGGCTCCATAACCATCAGGGATGAAGGGGAAATAAATCTTGACGCCGCTCGGGTCGTCTGATAAGCTTTTTAGTGGCTGATTTTTGGCAAATGATCATGGGAGTATTTTTCCTTAGCAGAGTCGTCTTCGAGAGCTTGGGCACACGTAAGGGTTCTTTCTCCTATGGATGAGAAATCGAGTTCTTTATTCCTCGGGATAGACGTTGGCACACAAAGCGCCCGGGTGGGCGTTTGTACCCTTGACGGAAGCCTTTTGGCCACGGCAAGCGCTCCGTACGCCACAAGTTTTCCGAGGCCGGGCTGGGCGGAGCAAGATCCCTCCGATTGGTGGCGCTGCATTTGCGATGCCGCTCGCGTCTGCCTGCAAAAGGTCGCGATTGATCCTGCGCGCATAGACGGAATATCCTTCGCTGCTACTTCTTCCACCGTACTTCTCGTGGATCGCAATGGTGAGCCGCTGAACAAGGCCATCCTCTGGATGGATCAGCGTGCCGTCGCGGAGATGGAGGAGATCTCACGCACCAAGCATCCCATTCTGAAATATGTTGGAGGCCAGGACTCAGTTGAATGGATGGTCCCCAAGGCGCTTTGGCTGAGGAAGAATGCTCCTGAACTGTTCAACAAGGCATGGAAGCTCCTGGAAGCGACCGATTGGATTGCGTTCAAGCTTGCAGGCGTCTGGACAGCGTCCCAATGCAATGCGACATGCAAGGCAAATTTCGCATCCGTTGAGGGGGGATGGTCAGAGGATTTTTTTGACGCATTGGGAGCGCGCGATCTGCTTTCCAAGTGGCCCGAGCAGGTCGTGGCTATGGGGAAGAGGATCGGGAATCTCACCAGTGAGGCCGCAGGGGCAATGGGCCTGAGGAGCGGAATCCCGGTTGCCGAAGGGGGCATTGATGGCCACGTTGGGTTATTGGGTCTGAATGCAATTTCTTCCTCCCGCATGGGGCTTATTGTAGGATCATCGAACGTGATGTTTGTCCTGACTGACCAACCGGTGTATTCTCCTCGATTCTGGGGGCCCTACCCAGATGCAATAATGGATGGAACATGGCTCATCGAAGCAGGCCAGACTTCCTCTGGTTCAATTATCAACTGGCTGTTGGAAATGTTCTCCCTTGGTGAGGTCAGAGACGCTGCAGCGAAGGAGAAGCTCTTGGTTCGACTGGAGGAGGAAGCCGCCGCCATTCCTGCAGGATCGGCCGGACTGGTGATGCTCGATTATTGGCAAGGGAATCGGACCCCTCGACGAGATCCACATGCGAAAGGCATTTTTTTCGGTCTTACCCTGGCCCATGATTGCCGACACCTCTTACGGAGCGCCTATGAGGGGATCGTCTTCGGAACCAGACATATTGTGGAATCATTGCGGGAGGACGGAGTCCCTGTAAGAACTGCGGCCGCCGGCGGCGGGGGAATCAAGAGTCGAATTTGGCTGCAGCTCGCGGCGGATGTCTGCAGCATGCCGATCACAATCCCCCGATACTCAGACGCATGTGGGGTGCTCGGTTCCGCGATCATTGCGGCCTGTGGGGCCGGTTGCTATGGCTCGTTGCGCGAGGCCGCATCCGCTATGGTACGCGATGAAAGGGTTATCGAGCCTTTGGCAGACAAGGGGATATACGAGGAAAGCTATCGCAAGTATCGAGATCTCTACGAATCGACAAAAAGTCTCCTCTAAGCGACAAGACGAGCAAATAAGCTACACCCCTTGCTACGGCGCGCGCGCCGTAGCAAGAATGTGAGTTGGTGAAGATGAAGAAGCGCTTCTTCGAGCAGCTTCACCTTCGCAACTTCACTCGTTCCTTGCGCCGAACTTTGGGTGCTGCATATGGGCTTGCCCTTGGAAGGTACCGCGCCATCTCTCTACTCTACTCTGATCCAAAACTTCGACCTAGAGGTAGTTTAGTTAAGGAAACATCTGGAACCGTTGGGCGAAGTCTCCAAAGAAAAACCTAGCAGCCTCATTTGTTATCACTATCGCTTGCGACGGTTCTTACGACATTGTATTTATCGTTATTGCTTTCAACGAAACCTTCCACAGGAGAGTTCTTGCTTCTTGACCCGTCATATGCAAGAAAAGCCTCTTTTAGTTTATTCACAACAGTTTCAGGAAGCCTCGGACTGACCGCAATAGAATCTTTTGGAATATCCTCAGTCTTGGATATTATGTGCAAATCGTTTACTGCTAACCCACTGGCAGCGGCCATGTCAATGGCTTCATTATATGTTGCTCCACCGTCTAAGTCACCAGAAAGTACGGCCTTAATAACGTTGTCATGACTTCCCATAAAAGAAATCTTACTGAACATCTTATCTGGATCCAAGCCGTTTGTTTTGAATATATGACGAGCATAGATATATCCTGAAGCACTCTTTGAATCAACGTACCCGAAGTGCTTGCCTTTAAGATCGATAAGTGTATCTATGCTACTGCCCTTCTTTGAAATTATGTATCCATTATAGGTAAATCTGCCGTTTACCTTCGGCGTTACTATCGGTATGACACCACTCTTTTCGTGAGCGTTCACGTAAGCAAATGGGGAGAGCCACCCAACATCAATAATACCTTTTATTACTCCTTCATTAAAAATATCATAATCGCGGAGTATGATGGTTCTGGCCTTATATCCCATTCGCTCGCATACCCATTCAAGAATTGGGATGTATATCCTCCTGATATTTTCGGGCGATGTGAATGGATTAACACCGAATATGAGTTCAGTGCTAGTCTTCAGTCTGACCACAACTTCTTGAAGGTCGCCGGCCATGTTGCCAACCCTTGTGCTGAACTGGAGCATGTCGTTGTTTTTGTCCTTCTGGAGATCCACTTTTCTGATAAGCGAAGACGTCATGTTGCTGGTGTCTTCGACCGCCAGAGTGATTGAGGCTGAAGTCGAATCAATTTCGGCTGCAACTGATGCTTGCTTTGTTGATATGTTTGTGAGATCACCGAGCGATTTTATTAAGGTTTCTACGATGCCCTGTATTTGTACAACAACAGCCGAGGAATCTCCAGCGCCCACTTCAACAACCTTAACCTTCTCCATGCAGGTATTCATTGCATAACTAGATCTTGTAATGCCCTCAGATATTCCTTTGGAGATCTTTTCGATTTCGGAAATCGATTCCTTTGTTTCTTCCGATAATTTCCGGATTTCCTGTGCGACAACTGAAAAGCCCCTTCCCGCTTCTCCTGCCCTTGCCGCTTCAATAGCTGCGTTCAATGACAGCAGGTTTGTCCGGCTGGAGATATCCCCTATATATTCAGTAATCTTATGGATATTTTCTGATGAAGTCTGCAGCTTCTGATTGATTTCGGATGCACCTTCGATCACTACTATGAGGTCCGATAGCGATCCTCCAATACCGTCAACCGTTGTTCTGTTCTGCTTAAGCATTTCCAGGGATCTTGAAGAATTGCCTTCGATGCCTACGATGCTTTCTTTTAAGTTTTCTGAAATTTCAGCGAGCTCATTGATATTAGCCCTGATTTCTTCCAAGCTGGAAGTGTTTTTCTGACTCAATCCCTCTATCGTGTAGAAAATCTTAACAATCTGTTCGAATGCCGTGATATTGTCTTTAGATAGCCATAGCAACTGCTGCGTGTCAAATGCAACTGTTTCGGATACAGACATCAAGCTTTCATAAATGCTCCTGTCAATTGTGTCAGTTGAGTCCGAAGTCGTTTGCTGCATGTATTTGCGTGAAGCTTTGATTGCACCTCTGATAAAAAAGGCAAAAATTACCAAATTGCCGACAATGTTTATCCCTAGAGAGAATACTTCCGTTAAGGGAATAAAATGCAGAATTAGTTGAAAAACTACGATTCCAACTATGCCAAAATAAAGAAATTTGTTAGCTTTCATCTTGACGTACTCCTCTCTATTCTATCGTCATGCTATACCAGATTTCAAAAGGCAATAGCTCATGCCTCCCTCGAAACGGGATCCTCAAAGCATGGAATTGCCCGACAGCCAGTCGCTAGATGCCAGTTCCTAGATCGGCAATAGGCCGCTTGTAGCTGGCGATCTGAGATCACCCGGCGAGAGACTTCAGTGCTTTCCGCACGGAGGCGGCTGAATCAAGGCGCAGAAGCTCTTCCAGCAGTCGCTCAGCGCTTCCGCGATTCGTTCGTCGCAGACGTTCTTTGACTTCTGGTATCTTTGCCGGACTGAGAGAGATTTCGTCGACACCCAAACCAAGGAGGACCGAAGTGGCGGCAAGGTCGCCCGCTATCTCACCGCAGACAGCCACGTGAATGCCCGCGCTGTGTGCACCTTCTACGGTTTGCTTTATTGAACGCAAGACGGCGGGATGGAGAGAATCTGCATATTGGGAAAGTGAAGTATTCCCGCGTTCAGCAGCCATTGTGTATTGCGTAAGGTCATTCGTCCCAATGCTGAAGAACTTTGCAATCTTTGCAAGATTGTCCGAAAGCTGTACCGCAGACGGAGTTTCTATCATGATTCCCGTGGCGATCGGCCAACGGTGTGGGACTCCGGCATCTAGCAAATCGGTGTGAACTTTTTCGAGCCATGTGAGCAGGTCGAGCAGTTCTTGCGCCTGGGCAATCATCGGTATCATGATACGAATGTCGAAACTCGAACCCGCTCGAAGAATGGCATGCAGATGAGCGGTGATAAGCGGTTCGATCCGTTCATAGAGTCTTACGCCGCGAACGCCAAGAAAGGGGTTATTCTCGTGTTCCATTGGAACATACGGCAACTCCTTGTCGCCGCCGATATCGAGGGTCCGCACCACGATTGGTCTATTTCCGAAGTTCCGACCAATTCGGCATAACGCCTCGAACTGTTCATCTTCGGTCGGGGCGGTTTTACGATCAAGAAATAGAAACTCCGTTCGAAGCAGACCGATGCCATCCGCTCCGGCGTTCACTGCAGCTTCAGCCTCTTCCAGACTGCTGATGTTCGCAAATACGGGCAGCGCCACGCCATCTATCGTGACCGCCGGCTCGAGCGCAGCCGTGAGCGAACGACGCTTTTTGTCAAGCCATTGGTCACGACGGCGGATGTAATCATCACGAATATCTGTCGGGGGTTCGACAACGACGTCCCCCTCGAATCCGTCGATAGCCACGAGCTGACCGTCTCGGATTTGGCTCATGTGAGCGAAGCCTGTCACGTATGGAATTCCAAGACTTCTCGCAATAATCGCGGCGTGCGAAGTGGGACCTCCGAGTGCCGTGATTATGCCAACAACATTCGCATTGCCAAGCGACACTGTTTCGGATGGATTCAGCTCTTCCGCAAGAAGTATAGTCGGTTCATTGAAAAAGATCTGATGGATCCCGTCATCAACAAGATGAGCAAGCACCTGGTTTCCGACGTCCCGCACATCTGCCGCTCGCATTCGAAGGTATTCATCTTCGAGTGCCTGATACTGGCTTCTTATCTTCTCTACGCACGTGAACCATGCGAACTCGGCGCAGTATTTTTCTTCAGTGATGAGCGAGACAACATCAGTGTGCAAATCCGGGTCACGCAGGATTGCCTTGTGCGCAACAAAGATCTCGAGATCATCCTGTGGCAAGACCCCTTCCAAGCGCGCCAGGCGTTTGTCCATCTCGATCGAAACATCCCCGATGGCGGAATCGAGTCTTTTGACCTCGCCTGCCACGTCGGCAATCTTTCGAGGCTCGACAGAAGTCTCTCGGCCGCGAAAATGCATCGCTGGCGCGACAGCTATCCCTTCGGATGCGACAATGGCTCCGGGTGTTCGCGAGACTGCTTTTGCATGAGAAGGAGCCTCACCGGCCGTCCGTAACGGTTCTCCGCGATCCTCGTCGCCGAAGTTGGCCTTGGCGAGCTGCGCAATCGCACCGACCGCAGCCTCTGCATCGCTGCCAACGGCAGTCACGAGGATCTCGTCTCCAGCAAGCACACCCAAAGTCGATATCTTGTTCAGGCTTCTTGCGGAAACCGGCCCGGCGTGTCGGGTGACGTTGCTGACTCTCACGTCCGAAGCAAAACGGCCCACTGTCTGGACAAAGCGAGATGCCGGCCGAGCATGGAGGCCATGCACATTGTGAACGGTAAGGCGACGGTCTGCTCGCGGCGCATCAGTTGCATTGGCGACAGAGCTCGACGCCTCACCGGCCGCCGCTCCTGACCCATTGCGTTTGTCTGAGCCTTGAGTCGGTGTTTCCACCCCGCCGCTTTCGCTCAGATGGTCCTGCTTTGGGATGAGAGCCGAAAGTGCCTCCGCAATCACCTGGTCGATAGGGGAGTCAATGGCGATCTGTGCGGCGGCAGAGACTCCCCCTTCGACGAGCGGAGCCGGACAGATGCGGACGAGACGGCTCCGCTCCTCGCCAAGAAGCTCGAGTGCGGTCTCTGCACTGAGAACCGCACTCCCCAAATCGACGAGCACGACGACCCCTTGCGGCGAGTACACCGATTCGATGGCGTCCATGATTTCGACAGCATCAGTTCCGAAAGATTCATGCCCTTCCCCTGCTCCGCCGGCGGCTGCAATGGGTATCGGCGTTACGGTCGTGGCAGCAACAAGCTCACCAACGGCGTTCGCGAGTTTCCTGCTATGCGAGACGATCACAAGACCAACCATTACATACCGTCTCCCCGGCTCTCAGATGGACGTGAAGCCTCTCTGACCAGTCACCACGTATCGGCTGCTGCCTGAAGCATGAACAACGTAGAAGTGGCCCCAGGGTCCTGATGACCCTTGCTCCTCTCCCCCAGATAGCTCGCTCTTCCCCGCCTTGCCACCAACGGAATCGTGCCGGTCATACCTTCCTCTGCGGCCTTTGAGACCAGCGACATGATCTCGGACAACGGCATGTCTGAAGAGACAAGCTCTTCCAACCTTTTCATCGCCGGGGCCCAGGCATCAATCATGGTCTTGTCACCCACCTGGGCTTTCCCGCGCTGCATAATGCCCTTCACGCCCTCGTCGAGAGCATGATAGACGTCGCCGTTGTTCAGAGAGTCTTTTCCATCGATGGCCTGTGAAAAACGCAGGAAGAACGTTCCATACAAAGGTCCCGAAGCGCCGCCAACCGTGCGGATGAGGGTCATTGCCACGAGCTTCATCAAGGCAGAGATGTCTTGCGGGTTCTGCTTTTGTATTTCTTCAGTGACCGCCGCAAATCCTCTGGCCATGTTGATTCCGTGATCCGCGTCGCCGATGGCCGAATCCAGCTCAGTGAGATAATCCTTCTGCTTCGTGTATACCTCGTTCAGGGCCCCAAGCCATGTCCTGATCTGTGATATGCTCAGCATTCATTTCGTCCCTGACTCACATGCCCCACCGCAGGCCAGGGGTGTTCACGGGAGCGTCCCAAAGGTCAAGCAGCTGCGCATCCGCTTTCAGCGCGGAGATCGAGAAGCCCTGCATGTCCAAAGAGGTAATGTAGTTGCCCACGAGCTTGCGGGCAATGTCGAGTCCTTTCTTCTGACAGAGTTTCGCAAACTCGTTGTAGAGAACGTAGAGCTCGATAAGCGGCGTGCCACCCATGCCATTGAGCAAAACAATGAGTTGGTCGCCACTCTTGAATGGAATGTCAGACACCACCGCATCGCCCATCATCTCCACGTATTCTCTTGCAGTCATCTGCTTCATGCGTTCACGGCCAGGTTCACCGTGTATGCCGACACCCATCTCGATTTCGTCCGGGCCGATGTCGAACGTGGGCTTTCCTGCCGCAGGGACAGTGCACGAGGTCAGGGCCATCCCCATAGACCTTCCATTCGCTTTCACCTTACGGCACACGTCAGCGACCTGTTTGAGGTTCATGCTTTTTTCGGCCCCGGCACCGCAGATTTTTTCTGCAAAAACCGTACAACCAACGCCCCGACGCCCTTCGGTATACAGACTGTTCTTCACGGCCACATCGTCGTCTATCACCACCGCCTCGACTTCTATCCCGCCGTCCCGACAGAGGTCAGCAGCCATTTCGAAGTTCATTATGTCGCCTGAGTAGTTCTTGACAATATGCAGGACCCCCATTCCGCCGTTCACTGCCTTCGTGGCTGCTTCAATCTGGTCCGGCGTGGGAGAGGTAAACACGTTTCCAGGGCAGGCCGCATCAAGCATGCCGAGGCCGACAAAGCCGCCGTGGAGCGGTTCGTGACCGCTGCCGCCTCCAGACACCAATGCCACCTTCCCCTTCCTTGGCGAGTTTGCCCGGATGACAAAGTCCGGACTGTAGTGGACCGTCAGCAGGTCACCGTGTGCCTCCTGCATGCCGGCGAGTGCTTCCCGCACCACGTCATTGGGTTGGTTGATGAGCTTTTTCATCTTGTCCCTCCTAAGAATTACCTGTACTCGCCGCTCTCACGATCTCTTGTGTTTACGGCTGAGTTAACCAGGACTGTTCTCATGACGATAATCCCAGAATACGATTTTGTCAAAGTGGATTATTGAGGTGACGCCGCGCGTCTACATGACTTCGGTTTAGACCGGCATTGCAACGGAAGCCATTCGTTTTTCACGAATTCCCATCGCTGATGTTCATCTGCTGTGGGGAGGCATCCAAGCTGCATTTAGAGGTTTCGGGATCTCGCTGATTGACCGAAAGGCGATATCCTTCAGCTCAACTTTGGGCTGCGGCCTGCAGAAGCGTGATGCGCTTCTTCTCCGTTTCCTCATGCTGGGCAGCGAGGGTCGCCATTACCCTGTCTGCAACGTGCTGCTTGGGATCCGGGCTCCCCACCCGCATCTTGTGTGCCTCATGGCGGAACTCCGAGCACTTTCTAATGGAGCTCACCGAGTAAATCATTATGTCCTTGCGGAGGAAGTCCTCTTCCATGTTGTCATTGGGGTTAGGAAGCAGGGTGTTGCCATTGATGGCGACGGTCACCACGTACGAGTAGGATTTCAGGTAGGAGTCGATCTCCCTCAAACCCTTCCCTGTAGAGGGATCCCACGGTCTGTAGCGGGTGCCGGTAGGGAACACGAGGATGATCTTTCCTTCCTTGCGCAGCCTCATGAGGGACTTTATGGCGGCGAGGTTGAGCCGGGTGGTCCGTCTCGTCACGTCCTTGCGCTTCTTTGGATCGATGATGTTTTCGACGTATCGCGGCGGGAAAAGCACCACTCGCGTGAAGATCTCGGTGAAGGCAAGCACGAGCTTGCTTGTTTCATTAAGCTTTATCCCGGCTACGGCGACGATCGAGTCGGCAACTCTCTTTCCCGGCTCCCCTTTCCCTTCGAGCAGCTCAAAGAAACAGGGAATGTCGAAGTTGCTCCAGTGTTCCATCAAAATGAGGCAGGGCCGCTTCTTCTGAGCCAGGTGCTGCAACTCGACAAGGTTCTCGAACCCCACGATCTGGCTTTCGGGAAGCATGACGTCTCGCACAATGAGCTGCATAAGCGGTTTGTTGACCTGGTTGCGTTGCTGATAGACATTATCGTCCGTCACATGCCCGATGCCCGTGGCGTTCTCGATCATCCTTTGAATAATATTCGCGTAGTTGCTGCGGCAAAGTTCTCTGGAGTCGTCCATCAGCCGAATCTAGTCTGTCGGAGCCGCCAGGTCCTGTCAAGCAAAAAATCGTCACCAAAAAAAACTTGACAACTGACATAAGTTGACCTAACATGCGTGCACGGCTGTTTAAACAGGTGTTCATATCGCAGTTCTCGACGGTCACAAGTGACTGGGAAAGTGGGTCATGTGGATAAAATTTGCCCCCAAACCGAGAGCTTGCCAAACGTCAACCAGTCTGTTTTGAGCGAGGTGCGATGAGAATGGCCCATATTTTAGGTGAAAGTAAGGACGCTTCTTATTCGCACGTCCCATTAATCTCTGTAGACAATCTTTATGGAAAGGAGGTTGGTACGCACTAAGAACCCAAACTCTCAAAGCCGGTTTAGTCCGGAAGAAAGGAGGTAGTGAGCTTTCGTTTCTGTCGAATGAGATAGAACTAACTAAACGAATTTGAAGGAGGCTTCAACTGTGAAAGAAAAGAGCTTGGCACGAGAGCTGATTGGAGAAATCTTCGGAACCTTCATTCTGATTCTGTTAGGAGACGGAGTCGTCGCGAACGTTGGGCTTGCTCCCCGTCTCGCGGCTGGCGCCTACAACTGGAACACCATCACATTGGGATGGGCATTCGCGGTCATCGTTGCTGTCTACGTGACTGGCGGCGTGTCGGGGGCACATATCAACCCGGCGGTCACCATTGGGTTGGCAGTGAAGCGCGGCTTTCCTTGGAAAAAGGTGTTCCCTTACATCATCGCTCAGGTGGTGGGCGCGTTCCTCGGCGCTTTGGGCGTCTACCTGTGCTATCGCGACGGCCTTGTGGCCGCGGGGCTTCCGAACGTGTGGTGCACTGGTCCCGGGTCCGTATTCGGGCAGGCATTCTGGGGAGCTGGTGGGGCGGCGGCTGCAGGCCATTACAGCCTGATCACCGCGTGCCTCACGGAAATTTTCGGTACGATGGTCCTCATGTGGGGCATCCTTGCGAGCGGAGACTCCAAGAACCTGGGTCTCATGCATAACTTGGGGCCATTCCTCGTCGGCGGCACTGTCCTCGCCGTCGGTCTCTCCCTGGGCGGGCCAAGCGGCTACGCCATCAACCCTGCCCGTGACTTGGGGCCGCGCCTTTTCGGGCTGGTGGTCGGGACCACGGGCCTGTTCGATGGAATCTATTGGCTGGCCGCGCCAATCATCTCGGTGATCATCGGCGGCATCCTGGGGCCGATTTTCTACGATTGGTTCGTATCGGCCGCATTCAAGGAAAGCTGATCCCTACAGCTGTCGAATGGGAGGTCTCGCGGCCTCCCATTTCTTCCCAGCGTCAGGATCCAGGTTTTTCACGATCTGGCAGGCAGGACCAAGGGTCCAATGCCAATATATCGAAAGAGGAGATGAGCATATGGCTAAATACGCGGCCGCAATAGATCAAGGAACCACCAGCACACGCTTTATGGTCTTCGATCATAGCGGCAAAGTGGTCGCGGTTGAGCAGAAAGAGCATGAGCAGATCTATCCCAAACCGGGCTGGGTCGAGCACGATGCAATCGAGGTCTGGCAACGCACACAGGATGTCATCAAGGCCGTGCTGAAGAAAGTGAACGTCAAGGACATCGCCGCCGTTGGCGTAACGAACCAGCGCGAGACGACAGTGGTGTGGGAGAAGGCTACCGGCAAGCCGGTGCACAATGCCATTGTCTGGCAGGACACCCGCACGGACACGATCTGCAACGAGCTGGCAAAGAGCGGCGGGCAGGACCGATTCCGCGCCAAAGTTGGGCTTCCCCTTGCCACGTATTTCTCAGGCCCGAAGATCAAGTGGATCCTGGATAACGTCGCGGGCATCCGAGAGAAGGCGGAAAGAGGAGAAGTGCTCTTCGGCAACATGGATAGCTGGGTGATCTGGAACGCCACAGGAGGACCGAAGGGCGGGGTGCATGTCACTGATGTTTCCAATGCTTCACGCACCATGTTGATGAACCTCGAAACCCTGGATTGGGATAACGAGATGCTGAAGGTCATGGGCGTCCCTAAGGCAATGCTGCCCAAGATCATGCCCTCCAGCGCCGTGTACGGAACGGCGGTGGGTGACCTTGCCGGCATCCCTGTGGCCGGTGATCTGGGCGACCAGCAGGCCGCGCTCTTCGGGCAGACCTGCTTCAGCGCGGGAGAGGCGAAGAACACCTACGGCACTGGATGCTTCATGCTTCTCAATACGGGAAACAAGCCCGTC
>Ga0074045_10001603_pt1 | contig 21682 bp, 19 predicted proteins | sample BogForMeECP23OM2_FD_94442 | JGI IMG/M metagenome (GOLD analysis project Ga0074045, IMG submission 94442) | Bog forest soil microbial communities from Calvert Island, British Columbia, Canada - Bog Forest MetaG ECP23OM2 | ecosystem: Environmental > Terrestrial > Soil > Wetlands ... | reverse complement strand
TGAAAATTTCGTCGAGGAACGCGATATGCGCCTCGGGCAGCTTGTGATCGGTGACCCGCCGGTAGTCGTCCTGTTCGAGACTCTTCAGGCTGACGGCGCCAAAAAGCTCCTCGGGCGTGCTGAACTTGGTCAGCAGCCATTGGAAATAGTTGGCCCCCGCGATCCGGCAGCAGAGCTCGTCGGCGAGCATCGATTTGGCGGTGCCGGGCGGTCCGATCACCAGCAGATGGCTGGCCGACAGCAGCGCGCACAGCGCGCCGTCGATCAACTCCGTGCGTTCGAAGAACTGACGATTGAGTTCGTCGCGAATTGCGGCAAGTTTCGTCAACGCTTGTGACATCTTAATCCAGCGCGGCCCAGCGCCGCGGCTAGTCGCAATCTACCAAACGCGAGCCCATTACATAAACTCGCCTTGCCCTGAAACGGCCGTGCCGGAGGCACGTAACAGGGGGCGGGCGAGTCTGCGAGCCGCGGCCAAAGTAAAGATGCCTTGCCGTTGCGCGACGTTGGCGCTACTAAGGATCGAACGATAAGAACAGACGGCGGTTCACGTCGGGAGGATAGCGATGGACAAGGCGTTAGCAGGGGTCAAGGTTCTGGATCTGACGCAATTCGAGGCCGGCACGTCGTGTACCGAGATGCTCGCGTGGCTGGGCGCCGACGTGATCAAGGTCGAGCCGCCCAAAATGGGCGAGCAGGGGCGCTGGATGCTGACGGAAAAGCCCGGCGTCGACTCGCACTACTTCATGCTCCTGAATGCGAACAAGCGCAGTATCACGCTCAACCTGAAGTCGGAGCGCGGCCGCGAGATGTTCGTCGAGATGGTGAAGCAGGTCGATATCTTGGCGGAAAACTATTCGCTGGGCACCCTTGAGAGCTGGGGGCTCGGTTATGACCGGCTCCGCGAAATCAACCCGCGGCTGATCTACCTGACAATCAAGGGGTTCGGCACTTTCGGCCCGTACAGCAAGTACAAGAGCTTCGACATGATCGCCCAGGCGACCGGTGGCGCGTTCTCGCTGACCGGCTATCCCGATTCGCCGCCGCTCCGGCCAGGCCCGACGATCGGCGACACCGGTACCGGGATGCATGCGGCGATCGGCGTGCTCGCGGCGTATATCCAGCGCCAGGCCACCGGGCGGGGTCAGAAGGTTGAGCTCGCGATGCAGGAGGCGGTCTTCAACTTTGTCCGCGTGCCGATGATGGAGACTCATCTCACGCACGAGCCGACCCCGCGGCGCGGCAGCCGCGTGGGCGCCGGCGTGGTCGGTGATACTTTCAAGTGCGCGCCCGGCGGCTCCAACGATTATGTCTACATGCTGGCCACCTCACCCGAGATGTGGGAGGCGATGTGGAAGACGATGGGGCGGGCCGACGTGCTCGACGATCCCCGTTTCGCCGATCGCAAGGAGCGCGTCAACCACATGGACGAGCTGACCGCGATTATCGAAGGCTGGACCGGCAAGCGCACCAAGCACGAGGTCATGCGGCTGATGGGCGAGGCGGGCGTCCCTTGCGGCGCCGTGCTTGATACCGTCGAGCTGCTCAACGATCCGCACATGAAGGAACGCGGGATGGTGGTCACGATCGACCATCCGGTGCGTGGCAAATTCACCATGCCCGGATGTCCGGTGCGGCTCGAGGACTCGCCGGTCGAGGTCAAGAGCGCGCCGCTGCTGGGCCAGCATAACGCGGAGGTCTACGGTAAGCTGCTGGGGATGACGGGCGGGGACCTTGAGCTGCTCAAGCAGCAGGGGGTAATCTAGTAGCGGCCTTCACAGGCGCGCAGGATGATGAAGCGGGGCAGGGGAGAATTAACGGCGCGGGGACGTCGCGGCAAATGGGTTGCGAGTGCGGCCGCGCTCCTGATCGTTGTCGCCCAGCTCCTCGCCCTCGCGCACTCCCATAATACTCCCGGGTCGCCGCGTTTTGAGCCGCAGGCGCAGACCGTCGCCGCCGACGATATCTGCGGACTCTGCCTTCTCGTTTTTCACGCACCGCTCAGTCTCGCATCGACACCAGCGCTCGATCAGCCGCGGGTTGAGACGGTCGCCGCCTTCAGCGCTGAGAGCTACACTTTCGCCTCGGGTTCGCACTCCTTCTTTCTGACCCGCGCGCCACCCTCCCTGGCGTGACGACGACTCGTTAGCCACGACATTTCGAATCGTTCGTTGAGCATGACGGTGCCCGCGTGTTTGCGCGAGGCATCCACGGGGAGGAGTGCAAGTTATGCGCGTACGTGCATCTATAATTTCATCTGTGGTCGTATTTTTACTTATCGTGACGGGAGTTTACGCTGCGGAAGGACCTGGGCAGCCGACCGCGAGCGTCCGGCAGAGCGTCAGCGGAACCGTCGGCGACGCTTTAGGCAGACCAATCGCAGGGGTTGGGCTTATACTGGAATCTGTGGATGGAAAGATTCTCGGTCACGCGACTAGTGATAAGTCCGGCCGTTTTCAGTTCAGGCACGTTGCGCCGGGGACCTACATGATTGTCGCCAACCACGGCGGCTTCAAAACGGGAGCGTCGACGGTGACGGTTACAGGCAGCGGCGCCCCGCCCCTGACCATCGCGCTGGAGGCCGAAACCGCGCTCAGCCTCGCGGTCACGGCCAAGCGGCTCGAGGCGGCCCGCAACGGCCTTTCTCCCGAAACCGGCAGCAGCGTCTATCGCTTCAGCCAACAGGCGATCCAGCAGTTGCCGCAAGGCAGCAACACGCAGATGAACGGGGTGCTCTTGCAAGCGCCGAGCGTTGCCCAGGACTCGTTTGGTCAGATCCATATTCGCGGCGAGCATAACGAGATCCAATACCGCATCAACGGTATCGAAATGCCCGAGGGCGTGGTCAGCGGGTTTTCGCAGACCTTCAGCCCGCGCCTTGCCCAGAGCATCTCGTTGCTTGAAGGCGCGCTACCGGCGCAGTACGGCTATCACACCGCGGGCGTCGTCCAGATCCAGACGAAGACTGGGCTGGATCTCAATGGTGCTGACATCGATATGTACGGCGGCCAGCGCTACACGCTGAACCCGAGTTTCGAACTAGGCGGAACGAAAGGTAATCTCAGCTATTACACGACCGGCTTCTATCTGCAGAATGACCGTGGTCTGGAACCCCCGACGCCGGGACCACAGGCGCTGCACGACTTCACCACTATCGGCAACGGCTTCAGCTATCTTTCATATATTCTGAACTCGACTACGCGGGTCAGCTTCCTCGGCGGATTTAACGTCTCGAATTTCCAGATTCCCGCGAATCCCGATCAGCCTCAAGTCTTCACCTTGGCCGGGGTGCCCAGCTTTCCCTCGGCGGACATCCGCGAGACCCAACTTGAGCAGAATTACTTCGGAGTCGTCTCGCTGCAGGGACTGCTCGGCAAAGATATCGACTACCAGATCGCCGGCTTTACGCGTTATTCGACGCTATCGTTCCATCCGGATCAGGCGGGTGACCTGATTTACAACGGCGTCGCCTCGCGGGCGTTTCGCGGCGATTGGGCGAGCGGCTCCCAGGGCGATTTCGCGTACACCGGCATAGAAACCCACACGTTTCGCGCCGGCTACTATTTCAGTGGTGAACGTGCCGAGATCGACAATCACGCGCTGGTCTTTCCCGCGCCGGTCGGCAACCCGACCATGCAACTTAGTGACAACCCCGTCGCAATTGTCGATAACACTGCTCTGACCGCGTGGAATTACGGCGTCTACCTGCAGGACGAGTGGCGTCCAATTCAACATCTCACGATCAACTACGGCACGCGCTTTGACCTTTACGACGGCTTGACCCGTTCCGACCAATTCAGCCCGCGGGTCGGCGCTACCTACGATTTTCCGGAAGGGACGACCCTGCACGCGGCCTATGCCCGTTATTTTACGCCGCCACCGCTTGAAGCGGTTTCGGGCGAGGACATCAAGAAGTTCGCGGGTACGACCAATGAGCCGACGGTCACCGTCGATAACACCACCTCGCCGGAGCGCTCGCACTATTTCGACGCGGGCGTCACGCAGAACCTGCCATATGGCATCAAGCTCGACTTGGACAGCTATTACAAAAAGTCAAGGAACTTGATCGACGAGGGTCAGTTTGGCGCTACCTTGGTCTTTACGCCATTCAACTATGCCAAGGGCCGTCAGTACGGGGTCGAGTTCACTACTTCACTCAACCGCGAAAACTTCACCTGGTATTCCAATTTCGCTTACTCGGTTGCCCAAGGCAACGATATAGTCTCAAATCAGTTCCTGTTTGGCGTCGACGAATTGACCTATATCAAGCACCATTTCATTTTTCTCGACCACGATCAGACTTTCACCGAATCCGCCGGGGTGGCATACAATTGCTCCGGCTTTCTCTTCAGCCTGAGCCAATTTTACGGCAGCGGACTGCGCTCGGGCTTCGCGAACACGGGGAATATTCCATTTTATATTCAGTTCGACGCAGGCATCTCCCGGCCGTTCACGTTGTCGAGCATGGGCAAGTTCGAGGGCCGCGTCGCGGTAGTCAATCTGGGTGACTGGATCTATCCGATTCGCAGTGGTTCGGGGATCGGTGTATTTGCCCCGCAGTTTGGCCCGCGCCGGAGCTTTTACGGCGGGCTCAAATGGGAAATTCCGTTCTTCGGGTCGGGTAACGGGTCCACCAGGTAGACGCGATATTCACGCTTATGAGGTCTTATAAATGCAGGAACTGATTACGGCCTGGAGCGCGTTGCGCGACGGCGGACCGATGGTCTACCCGCTGCTTCTTCTCGGCGTCATCGCGCTGATGATCATCCTCGATCGCGCGGTGGCCTACGCACGGATGCTCCGGATGCCGTCGGCGCTTTTCGAATTGGTCGAAACATACGGCTTCAGCTGGGCGGATCTGGATCGCACGCTGGCGACGCTTAAGCCGGTCAACGCCTATCGCCGCTTTATTGCAGTGATCGCCAAGAACCGCGAGCAGCCCGCGTGGTGGGTCGAATCGCGGGCCGAGGACGAAGCCACCAGTATCGAAAAATCGCTCGGCCGCGGACTCTGGATCCTCGAGACGATCGTTACCGCCGCGCCCCTGCTGGGGCTGCTCGGCACGATTACCGGCATGATGCAGTCGTTCAAGATCATTGGCGGCGCCGGTCTGGTCGCGCCCACCCAGGTGACGGCCGGGGTGGCCCAGGCGCTGATCGCGACCGCGCTTGGTCTGCTGATCGCGATTCTGGCGCTGTTCGGTTTCAACCTCTTCTCGCGAATCCAGTCGCACGCGCTGGACGGGATGGAGCAGCTCGGCTCGAAGCTGGTCGATCACATCAGGCTCGACGAGGGTAGTCGCGAGGATCGCCTGGCCGCGCCGCTGGCCGCGCTGGCGTCGCGCGAAGGCCGGGTCGCGCGATGAAGCTGCGCAAGTCGCGCAGTTATAGGCGCGGGCGGATCGAGATCATCCCGATGATCGACGTGATGTTCTTTCTGCTCGTCACGTTCATGCTGGCGTCCCTATCGATGCAGAGCCTGAATTCGATCACGGTCAACCTGCCGCAGGGCGACGCGCCGAATCTTCAGCACAAGGAGCCGGTCACGATCACGGTGACGCATGATGGTAAAATCTATCTCGATAAAACCCTTGCGACGCTCGACAATATGGCCTTCGTCCTGAAGCCGATGCTCGATCCGGAGGACCACGGCGTGGTGATCAACGCCGACAGCGCGGCGGCGGAGGGGATCGTGGTCGAAGCGATGTTGCAAGCGCGCCGCGCCGGAGTCGATCATTTTCTGATCGCGGTCAAGCACGAATGAATGAAGCGGCCCAATTTTCGGGCTCGCCCTGGCTGGACGACAATTGGCGGCTCGCCTGGATCGCTCCGCTGGCCCTGGCGTTATGGCTGGGCTTGCTCGCCGTCTTTGCGCATCTGCTGAGCCAGACCGCGGCACCGCCACCGCAGATCAACGCGGTCGAAGCGCGCATCGTCGAAATCCCGGCCCCCGCCGGTCTGCAAAGCAGCCCCGCTCCCGCGCATGCTCCGGTCGCGCCCAAGCCCGTGGTCCATCGGGCTCCGCCGCATGTGGTCCCGCGTCACGTGCCGAAGCATCCGATTGCTCCACCCGTGCCCGCCTCCGCCGAGGGTACGGCCAAGAGCGTCCCCGCGAGCGAGCCTGCGACCAGCGCGCCGTCGTCAACGTCGAACGCCGGCAGCGGCACCGCCCAGGGATCCGCCGGCGGTGTGGGGACGGGTAACGACAGCTCAGGCGCGCGGGCGATATACGCGCCGGCGCCGGAGATCCCCGACGAGCTGCGCGAAAACGCGATGGTGGCGGTCGCGATTGCGCACTTCGAGGTCGGCTATGACGGCCATCTGCAGGTGACGCTCACGCAACCCACGATGAATCCCCAGCTGAACGCCTTGCTGCTCGAGACGCTCAAGCAATGGCGCTTTGCGCCCGCGACCCGCAACGGCGTTGCGATCGCCTCAGAATTCGATATACGCATACCGGTGACGGTCGAGTAGGCGGGTGGGTGCAAGCAGACGGGTGAGCGATGGCTGACATCTTCGCGGCGATCGAGTTTCTCAAGGATGCGGCGCCTTCCGTGCTGCGGCGTTTCGTCGCGACCCGTCGCGGGGCGACCTACGCGGAGATGCGTTTCGAGGTGGTCTTCAATCGTTCCGCGGCGGCGCAGGACGGCGCGCCGCGCGACGGCGCCGTGACCGAGAGCGCGGCCCTGGGCGTCAGGGTTCATGATGGGGGGCGCGACGGGATCGTCGGGCAGGGCTTCAGCGGGGTCGAGGTCGGACGCCTCGCGCTCAGCAAGACCAAACTGACAGCGGCGCTCAACCGGGCGCTTAACGACGCGGGCGAGCGGGCACGCGCGGATTGGCGGGAGCGCGCCGCGACGATCAAGCTGCTCGGCGCGCGGGCCGCGAGTCTCGCGATGCTCGGGTCCGTGGCGCCTTCGACCGAACGTCACGAGGGGGCAGCAATCTTCCGCGACGATCCACGCGGGCTGATGCGGGACGAGTTGCAGAAGACCTGTGTCGAAGCTTCCGCCGCGATCAACGGTCTGGGCAGCGCGATGGCGTTCAACGTGGTCGCGGCGCAGGCCGAGTTGCGTCACGAACTTTTTGTCAACAGCGCCGGAGCCGTGATCGCACAGGGCTGCGCGTTCGCGCAGGGGGATTGCTACGTGGTGGCGCAGACCGCCGATGGCCATCAGGAAACCTGGGACGTGATCGGTCAGCAACGCGGCTTCGAGTGTCTGAGCGAAGGCTGGCGCGACGAACTCGCGCCAAATCCCGACCTGCATACTTTTGCGCTCGAACTCGGGATGGAGGCCCGCGAACTGGCGGCGGCGCCCGCACTGAAGCCGCCTGATCGCGAAGTCACCGTGGTCACCGATCCGCATTTCAACGCGCTGGTCGCCCACGAGATTATTGGCCATCCGTGCGAGGCCGATCGCGCGCTGAAAATGGAGGCGGCTTACGCCGGTCGCAGCTGGCTGCTGCGATCGCTAAAACACAGTGAGCTTGGGCGTCCGGTCGGCTCGCGACTCCTTTGGGCCTGCAGTGACCCGACCCTTGAAGGATACGGCCATTACCTTTACGACCACGAGGGGACGCCGGGGCGGCGCAAGGTGCATATCGAAGCGGGCGTGTTCCGCGGCTTTCTGAATTCCCGGGCGACCGCGGCCGCGTTGGAGGTCGAGCCCAACGGCTCGTCGCGCGCGAGCGAAGCCTGGCATATGCCCCTGATCAGGATGTCGAATACCTTTTTTATGCCGGGGGAGAGCGACCCCGCCGCGATCCTCGCGGAGGTCGCGCACGGCTACTACGTGTGCGGCAACCAGATTCCCTCGATCGCGGAATCGCGCGAGAACTTCCGCATCTCCGCCCGCCGCGTCTATGAAATCGAAAACGGCCGGCTCGGCCGCCTCTATCGCGCCGGCAGCGTGATCAGCGATTCGAAGCGCTTTTTCATGAATGTCGACGCGGTCGGCAACGACCTGCGGCTGTTCGCGATCCCCAACTGTGGCAAGGGGCAGCCCATGCAAGTTAAGCGGATGGGGAACGGCGGACCGACGTTGCGCTCGCGCGCCTGGTTGGGCGGCGGCTGAGCCGCCACGAATTGTACCCAAAGATGACTAAGTGAAAACGTGCAAACGCTCCAGGAATTGAAAAAGTTCGCGCGTGAGGCTTCCGCGCGGGTCGCGCGCGAGAAGGATATCGCGGCGCACGAGATTTATTGTTCGAGCGCCGAGCACCGCGTCGCCCGCCTGAACTATACGTCCGATATTCCGTCGCACGGCGTCGAGGAGTTCAAGTCGCTGGACGCCGCCGGCTTTGCCCTCCGGATTGTGACGGCGCGCGATCCGCATGAGCATGGTTTTGCCGCGATCGCCGGCGACCTGGGTCTGGCCGCCGTGCGCGAGGCGCTTGAGCGGGCGCGCGGCGCGCTGGTGGTGGATCCGCATTTTCCCGGCCTGCCCGCCGCGACGGGCAAGCTCGCCGCGGACGCGGGCGAGGCGAGCGATCTGCTCAAGGCCGGCGACGCCCATCTCGCGCGCGGGGCGTGGGCGATCCTCGGGGACGCGATCACGACATTCAAAAGGCGCGCGCCCCTCAAGCTCGCCCACCCCGGGCTCATCATTGGCGGCGACTTGTCGCTGATTCGCGACCGTATCGCGATCGCGGGTTCGGCCCTCCCGGAGGTGCGGACCGACGAGACGGCCTATTTCTTCTCCTCCGTGACGACCCTGGTCGAATCCCTCGAAGCGAAGGGGACCGCGACGGCGATTGGCGGCTCGATCGCGGAACTGGAGCGAGCGGCGGCGCGGCTCGGCCGCGAGGCGGTGGTGCGGGCGCTCGAATTGCGTCACGGTGAGCGTCCCGCGAGCGGAGCTTTTCGCATGGTGTTCGGCCCCCAGCCAATCGCCGAAATCATTAACTACATCGTTATCGGTTCCTTGACGACGGGGGCTTTTCACGCCGCCAATTCCGCCTATCAGGGCCGTTTCCAGACCGGAGTTATGGATCCCCATCTGACGTTGATCGACGACCCGCAAGCGAAAAACGGTCCGGTCCGGCGCCGGATTACCTGCGAGGGTATCCCGGCTACGCCGACCGAACTGATTCGGAACGGCCGTCTGGTGGGGCTGCTGTCGGGCTACTACGATCGCAATCGTCTCCTCACCGACGAGCATCGCGCGGAGAAACTCGGTGCGGCGGCCGCGCTTGACGGGCTCGATTTTCCACCGGCCAACGCTTACCGGCTGGGCGAAGGCGGCACGCGCCGGTTTGATTCTCATCCCGGCGCCACCGGCACCAACGTGATCATGAAGACGAGCGGCGGTGTGGACGAAAAAGAGCTGATCGCGAAGGTCGGTGACGGTATCTATGTCGGCCGCGTCTGGTACACCTATCCGATCAACGGACAGCGTGCGGGCGATTTCACCTGCACGGTCAGCGGCGATTCCTACCTGATTCGCGACGGCAAGCTGGCCGCGCCGCTCGCGCCCAACTGCCTGCGGATCAATGCGCATATCGACCAGATTTTTACGCGGCCGCTCGCGGTTGGCAAAAAATCCGAGCCGGCTATCGTGTGGGGCGCCCCGGAGGCCTACTTCGTTCCAGCGATCGCGGTTGACGGGGTAACGCTGAGCGCGGTGAACGCGGCCGACGGGCAGTAGAGTTCAGGATACGATTCGGTCGTTCCGCCAGGTCTGCTGGCGGCTCGTGAAACCGCTCGGATCCCATCGCGTCCATACCCCCTCCCGTTTCCCGGCCCGGTAATTTCCCTCGATCGCCTTCTGTCCGTTGGCGTACCAACTGGTGTGCAGCCCGTCCTGCAGGCCGTTGTGAAAATGATCGATCGCCGAGCGCTGACCGTTTTCATACCAGGTCGTCCATCGGCCCTCCTGTGTCCCATCGCGATAATTCCCCTCGATCAGCTTACCGCCGCCCTCGGTGTAAACTACAAAGGGACCGTCCTTGACCGCTTTGCCCGCCATCGTCTTCTGACAGTAGAGCTCGGAGCCGCGGGGCGGCGGCGCGCCTATCAAGGTATCGCCCGTGGGGCAGGTCAGGGTCGTGACGCGGTCACGCACGTGGCATCCAGCCATCAACACGGCGCCGAAAATCGCGGCACCGAACAAAGTTGCCGGAGATAGCCGATGCGTATGCACCTAACAGTTCGTAGCCGATTCGTGCGACGACTGCGATAAGGCGCGGCGCCGTCGAGTCGCTGCCGCCCCTCAAGTTCGGGCGTATGCGGATTTGTGATAACTTGCCGCGCGGCTGAGGGACTTGCGATGGCTACGATGATAGACCGCACCGGAACGACACCGGCGAACGCTTACGCCGCGCCGGACGCGGCCAGGCGCGCCGCTCTGGCGATCCTGATCGTCGCGGCCATTGTCGGTGCGGGACTGCGCTTTTATCGGCTCGGCGCGGACGAGATGAGCCGCGGCGAAGCGGCAGCCTGGACGGCGGCCGCCGCCCCCGATTTGCGCAGCGTTTTCTTTGCCAGCAAGCAACTCGATCCAGGCAAGTCCGGCGTCTACGACCTCGTGCTCCATCTTTGGATCGGTGCATTCGGCGACGCGGTCGGCCCGATGCGATCGCTCTCCGCGCTGTTGGGGACGCTCGCGATCCTGCTGATTTTTGCTGCGGTTCGCGAGATTTTCCGCGCTTTCGACGACGGTCGCCATCCCGAACTCGCATCGAGCGCCGCCGCCTTTGCGGCGCTGCTCTACGCCTGCAACTTGCAGATGGTTACGATCGATCGGACCGCGCGGATGTATCCGCTGATGCTCGTCGCGGTCTTTGGTCAACTGTGGGCCTTTGCGCGCGCCCATCGCCAACCTGAGGTCGGTACCATCATCGGCGCCGCGCTGTGTACCGACCTCGCCGTGGCCGCCAACTTCACGTCGCTGTTTCTTTTCATGGCCGAGGCATTCTGGCTGGTTTACTTATGGTTGTCGCTCGGCCGGAAAATCAATGCGGATACGGGTGGACCAGGGTTGTCGGTATGGCGACCGGCGGCGGCGCTGATTCTGGCCGGCGCACTTTTCTTGCCGATCGGTATTACCGACGCCCATATCGCAGTGAACGTCCTGCACGCCGGGATTCTGGGCTCGATTGAGCCTCGTCCGCTGTGGTGGCCTTTCCGTGCGCTGCAGGTGATGACCGGCAACGCCGCATTCTGGCCGATGTTGATGCTGGCGATCTTCGCGGTATGGCGCACGCGACGGCAGGGCCGCGCGATCGGTTTCATGCTGTGCTGGATGCTGGCGCCGTTTGCCTTGCTCGAGCTGGTTTCCTACGCAATCACGCCGATGATGGTCGAGCGGTACGTGCTGATCGGTCTCGCGGGTTATCTGGCGCTGACAGCGGTCGGACTGGCGTCGATCTCCAAGGTCCCGCTGCGCTATCTGATCGCAGCGATCGTGGTTAGCCAATCGCTCGCCCACGTGCATCATCATTGGCGTACGCCCGAGGACGTCCAGTGGCGTGAGGCCGCGCGCTTCGCAATTCAGGCGGCGCCGGCCGGCGGGCAGATTGCCGTCATGCCGCCGGATGAGCCGTTGCTGGTGCTTAAATACTATCTGCCGCCGTCCGCGCATCCGCGACTCGTTAGCGCCGACGCGACGCTCGATCCGTCGCGTCATTGGCAGATGCGCTGTGGTCCGGAGCTGCTATTGATCGCTTCGACCGAACTGCCGGCTGAATCCCGCCCGCGGCTGGAGGCTTGCTATCCGCGACTGCTCAAGCGTTTCCGGCTGGTCGAGGTGCGCGCGCTGAACCGCTGAACTAATAGCAATTAGAGGGTGAAACCTGACGTTGCGGGATAGCTGAATCGCACTGACGCGGAAATAAAAGGCGGGACGCGCCATGCACGCCCCGCCGGTTGAGTCCCGATCCGCGCCAAGTACCTCCGCGCGAATTCTCTAGTCGCTCAGTTCGAGCCGGTCGAGCCCAACAGATTGCCGCCCAGGGTCGGATGGCCGACGGTCTTGTCGCCCACGACACTGACCACCGCTGGCTTGCCGGAGTTGAAGGCGCGCTCGAGCGCAGGCTTAATATCGTCGGGATTGGTCACGTGCTCGCCGTGACAGCCCATCTCCTCGAAGATCTTGTCGTAACGGATGTCCTGCAGCATGTTGAAGGGATCGGTGCGATCCTTCAGCATCGGCATTGCCTCGAAACTCGGTCCCCACGAGCTGTTGTTCCACAGCACGCAGACGATGGGCAGCTTGTAGCGCGCGGCGGTCTCCATGTCCCAGCCACCGATACCCAGGCCGCCGTCGCCCATGACCAGCGCCACCTGCGCGCCCGGACGGGCGAGCTGAACGCCGATACCCATGCCGAACCCGTGACCGACCGGTGCCAGCGGACCGGCGTCGATCACCGAACCGGGGAAGCGGCAGGTGAAGTTCTGCGACATCCAGCCGGACAACGTGAAGCTGTCGATTACGACGGTGGCGTTCTTGTCGAGCACCGAAACCAGGTCGCGGGTCAGGCGGGACGGGTGAATCGGACGATTGTTCGCGAACGGCTTGGCGTTCTCGGCGACCTGCCGCTCGAAGTTGGCGCGCACCTCGGCCAGCTCCTTGATCCACGCCGAGCTGCGATTCTTCGAGAAATCCAGCTTCGCCTCTTTGATTCGGTTGATCATCTGGCGGAGCACCAGCTTCGGGTCGCCGACCACCGGGATTTCGGCCGGCACCTGCCAGCCGATGCGGCTGGCGGTCGGGTCGACCTGAATGTACTTGGCCTTATCGTTCCAGGTCGGCATCCTGCCAAAATGCTCGCCGCTCCAGAAGCGGAAGCCCAGCGTCAGCACGACGTCGGCGCGGCCAGTGAAAGGCTTCTTGAAGGCGCCGCGAATCGCCAGCGGATGCTCTTCGGAGACCGAGCCCTGACCGGCGCGGCGCGCGTATACCGGGATTCCGGTAAGTTCGACGAATTCTTTAAGTTCCGGGGCGGCTTGGGACCAGAACAGCCCGTCGCCGCCGGCGATCAGCGGACGCTCGGCTGAATGCAGCATCTCGACCGCCTTGTCGATCTTGGCCGGGTCGCCAGCCGAGCGGGTATCGTCGAGATTGAAGACCTGCCCGCCGCTCTTCTGCTTGGCGTCCTCGCCGCCGGCATAGAGGATGTTCTGCGGAATCTCGACCAGCGCGACGCCCTGCGGCGGGGCCATCGCCTCGCGGAAGGCGAGCCGCATGTCGAATTCGATCGTGCTCCAGTCGGTCACGCGTTTGGTGTACTTCGCGAAGCTGCGCAGGATGTCCGAGCCGTAGGCCTCCTGGAAGGAACCCTGATGGTCTTCGGTGTTGGGATGCTGTCCCGAGACGCAGACCACTGCGCTGTTGGTCATCGCGGCGAGACTCAGGCCCGTGACCGCGTTGGTCAGGCCGCAGCCGGCCGTGACCATGCAGATACCGGGTTCCCCGGTCATGCGGGCGTAGGCGTCGGCCGCGTAGGCGGTCGCCTGCTCGTGACGCATATGAATCAGTTTGATTTCGTGACTGCGCAGTTGCGCGAGAATCGGGAAAAGATGTCCGCCGTTGATCGCGAAACAGTAACGCGCGCGATTTTCCCGCATGATCCGCGCGACCAGTTCACCGCCGTCCGCCTTGGCCATCGCCAGTCCTCCTTGGAGCTTCCGTGCGGTCGCGGATACCACGGGGGTGCCACGCCCTCAAGGCTGTGGCCGCATACCGGGCATTTGCGCCGCTTTGGATTGGCTGAATCCTGACATATTTTGTCTATCAGCGAAAACCGGCTTGAGACCGAGGGTCGTCGGCGCGGCCGCGATGCGTTCCCCCCAATGGCCGGGAGGGCCGGTTGATACTGGAATCGGGGCCTGCAAGTCTGCTAAGCCTTGTCCCGCGCGCGTGGGTGGGGCGCGAAACATACGCCAATGCATGGATTCAATTGATGAGACGGGTGCTCCGCAGCCTGCTGTTAATCGCGTTCGTCGTGTGCTCCTCGCTACCGGCGGCGGCATTCAGCCTTCTGGAGCCCAATACGTGGCCGCAGCCGTTCAATCCGGCGCAATGGCCGTTCACGCTGATTCCGATTCCCGAGGTCGCGACGGACCCCAACGGCGGGACCACTTATGGTGCGCTGTTCGCTTTCCTCTTTAAGGATCAGCAGAACGAAATCCAGAATATCTTCGCCCCCGACTTCAATAACAACACCGATCTTGGCGTTGGCGGTGCGGTGCGCTTTTTTTCCTATCCCTCGGAAAATACGCAGTGGTACGTGCTGGCGGAGGCGCACCGGAATCTCCAGCGGCAGGCGGATCTGAATTTTTCGACCGGACGCACGCACGAGCAGTGGTGGTCGTTCGACGGCCGGATCTTCTTCGAGCACGATCCAACGGAACGCTTCTTCGGCCTCGGCAATGACTCGCGCCTCGGTGGGGAGAGCAATTACGAGACCAAGCAGGTCTATGTCCGCGCGCTCTTCGGTTGGAACATCAGCAAGAACCTCCAGCTTGCCCTAGTCTTCCGGCCGCGCTACGTGCGGATAGCGAATGGCGCTTTCAACTCGATCCCGCAGACGCTGACGGTCTATCCCACCGTCAAAGGGGTGAACGGGGGCAGCGAGGTCTACAACGAAGTCCGCGCCAGCTACGATACGCGCGACGCGATTGATATTCCGCGGGCCGGCGGGCTCGCCCTGATTTACGCCGGGATCGCCGATCGCCGCTTCATGAGTTCGGTCTCCTACAACCGCTTCGGCGGGGACCTGCGCTACTATTGGACTCCGGACAAGTTGATTCCGGAGAAGCGTTTGACGATCGCCATGCACGCTTACCTGCAATACACCCCGGCGGGTAACGAGACGCCCTTTTGGTCGATGGCGCGGTTGGGGGGCGAGGAGAGTCTGCTCTACGATCAGCAAACGCTGCGCGGTTATGGCGTGGGCCGCTTCACCGACGATAATCTGGCGGTGACCAACGTCGAGTTCCGCACCCGCGTCTACGAGGCCGACGTCTTCGGCACGCACGGTATCGCCGAGATCGCGCCCTTCGCCGAGGCCGGCCGCGTATTCCACCACATGTCGGAAGACCCCGTGACCGATCTCCATCCCGTCGGCGGGGTCGGGTTCCGCGCGATCGCCGAGCCCTTCGTCGTGGGCTACGTCGATGTCGGCTGGGGGGGCGAGGGTGCCGCGGTCTTTTCAGGCATCAACTATCCGTTCTGACAGCCTTGGACAAACTCGCGGCCTCCGAGTATCTAGGAGAGACGTGAGTTGATCTTATCACGACCTGAAGGACCGGTACGGTCGCATAATCGATCGTGGACTGGACGGAAGGTCACACAAATTTGCCCGAGGAGGGTATTCGATGAAAGTTGGAGCGTCGTTCTTTTTCCAGAATTACTTCCGCGCCCAGAAGCCAGACTGGGAAGTCTACCAGGAGGACCTCAAGCTCGCCGATATGGTCGAGCCGCTGGGCTTTGATTCGATCTGGGGCGTGGAACATCATTTCTCGCCCTATACGATGATTCCTGACGTATTGCAGTTCCTCACTTATATGGCCGGCCGCACGAAACGAGTCGGTTTCGGCTCGATGGTCGTCGTACTCCCGTGGCACGACCCGGTGCGGGTGGCCGAGCAGATCGCGATGCTGGATATGTATACCGGCGATCGTGAGCTCTCGCTCGGCTTCGGCCGCGGTTCCGGCAAGATTGAATACGACGGCTTTCGTGTTTCGATGAGCGAGTCGCGCGACCGCTTTGTCGAGGCCGCCGAAATCGTACGCCTCGCGCTCACGCAGGAGCGCTTTTCCTACGTGGGCAAATTCAACCAGATTCCCGATATGAGCATCCGGCCGCAGCCGCGCCGCAGGAACCTGACCGACCGCTTCTATGGCGCGATCGTCTCACCCGAGACCGGCGATATCATGGCCAAGCAAGGGATGGGGATGCTGGTGATTCCGCAGAAGGCCTGGGCGGAGCATCGTGCGGATTACGAACATTTCAACGAGTCCTGCGCGAAGTTCGGCCAGATCGCCAAGAAACCGATCGTGGTCGCGTTTATCTACTGCGCCACGTCCGATCAGGCGGCGGACAAGGGTGCGCAAACTTACATGGGCAATTACGCGGATACCGCGCTCCGCCATTATGAGTACGACGAACCCGAACATTTCCGCGCGGTCAAAGGCTATGAGTATCACGTGAAGATGGCCGAGGCCGGCAAGAATACGCCGGGGGCTTTCCGCGAGATGTTCACCAAGACGCAATGCTATGGCACACCGGAGCGATGCGTTGAGACACTGCGCACGATCGCGAGCACGATGAACGCGGCGGAGTTCGTCGGCATCTTCAAGTACGGCGGGATGCCGGTGGAAGAAGCCGAACGAAGCATGAGGCTGTTTGCCGCCGAAGTGCTGCCGCATATCCAATCGGGAAGTTCGCCGACGGTCGCCAGTGCCGCCGCCGGTCGCTAGCGAATACCAACTCTCTAACTAACCGGCAGGGGCGCGGCGATTGATCGCCGCGCCCCTGTGCATGCGAACCGGTACTCAGATCACATCGAGAGCGCTCGGAGCTGGGGGTCTGGAACCCGGAAGACGCCTTTGATGCAGTCGGGATTGCAGACGGCTATTTGGATGTGCGTCTTTTCGTGGAAGCCGGAACCCTCGTAAACGGGGTCACCTTCGACAAAGACTCCCTTGACCGTATCGATAGCCTGCTCACCACGCCCTTTTCGAATCATGTGGAGCAGTTGAATCACGACGCGGTCTAACTGACGCAAAAGGCCGCTGGTGGCATTCCGGGGTAATTCGAGGTTTCCAGCGGTGGCGACTCCCACCAGGCTCTTGTGAGCGCTCCTGACCTGCGCGATTCCCGTACTGGTTGTAAGGTCCAGACAAAGCCCGAGAGAGATAACCGCGCCAATCACGAAGGGTTTCCGGATATGCGAAGATTTGCGGCTTGCTGCCTCACGCGCAAATTCAAGGCCGCGTATCGGATTCGCTTCCCAAAAGTAAATTCCGGGCCCGAGCCAGTCGTATTCGTTCTCGCTTGGTTTGAACAACTCGCCCTTCAGGATGCGTTCACCGACACGTCGGTCGCAACCGTGATAGCCGAGAATGAAGCTCGTCGCTAGTTGATGCAATCAGGGCGGCAACGGGTAGGCTTGCTTACGATCGGTATTTTTTAGCGAGCTTGCCGGATTTCGTGTAGATCCCGGCGTCCACCAATGCCTTGAGCGCAGACTCTTTCGAACGGACCGCCTCGCGGGTGAAGTCCGCCGCCGCTTCACGGAATCGCTCGACCGCTTCGCGCGTCATCAGATCCGTCGGACCAGACTTGACCGATTCATTCTTCTTGCGGCTCACGATTCGATTATCCCTGCCTTGAGTAGTTGCTTCAAGACTGTACGGCGGCCGAGCTTGGCCCGGGGTTGATTCAATGTGCGCCGCCTGTTGCGCGCTCAGCGAACGCGGACGAACCCGGCTCACTTGCGGAAGCGAGACGGGAAGTCCGCGCCGAAGACCGCGTCGGGATGGAGCTGGCGGGCGCGTTCGAGCAGGGCGCCTTCGGTCTCCGGAATCTTGGGGTCGGGGATGCAGCAATCCACCGGACAGATTGCCGCGCATTCCTCGTGATCGAAAAAGCCGACGCACTCGGTGCATTTTTCCGGGGCGATGTAATAGATGTCCTCGGCGATCGGTGGATTAGTTGCACCGCCATCGATTTGCCACGGTGCGCCACCGACGTAGATCGCATCGTTGGGGCATCGCGGCAGGCACGCGCCGCAGTTGATACATTCTTCGGTGATGACCGTGGCCATGGACGCGTCTACGCTTGCGGCATCGCCGCCGCGACTTGGCGCGCCAGTGCGAGGAACGCCTGGCTCGCCGGATGGTCCGGCATCGCGAACGTGATCGGCGCGCCGCCGTCCCCGGTCTCGCGGATTTCGGGCAACAGCGGTAACTCGGCCAGCAGTTCCATCCCTTCGGCGCGGCCCATTTTGGCGCCGCCGCCGTGGCCGAACAGCTCGTCGCGCTCGCCACAATCCGGACAGGCGAAATAGCTCATGTTCTCGACCACGCCAAGCAGCGGACAATGCACCTGCCGGAACATCCGGACCGCCCGCAAGGCGTCGGCCAGCGCGACCTCCTGCGGCGTCGTCACGATCACCACGCCGTCGAGCGCGACCTGCTGCGCGAGCGTCAGTTGCGCGTCGCCGGTGCCGGGCGGCAGGTCGACGATCAGGAAATCCTGCGTGCCCCAGAGCGTCTCGTTCAGGAACTGCCGCACCGCGCTCATCACCATCGGCCCCCGCCAGATGATCGGGGTCTTGTCGGTCACGAAAAAGCCGATCGAGATCAGTTTGATCCCATATTTTTCAATCGGGTAGAAACTCTGCCCGCCGGCCGCGCGCGGTCGTTCACCGGTGGCGGCGAACATGGTCGGCACCGAAGGGCCGTAGATATCGGCGTCGAGCAGGCCGACCTTGTGGCCGAGCCGGCTCAGCGCGATCGCGAGGTTGGCCGCGACCGTCGATTTGCCGACGCCACCCTTCCCGCTCGCGACGGCGATCACCCAGCGCGTCCCCGCAAGCCGCATCCGGCCGGTCTTTTCCCCAATGGCCGCCTGGATCTTGTGGACTTTGAATTCGAGCTTGGTGACCCGGAGCGTGTGCGCCAGCGCCTCGTGAATCCGCGACGCGATCTGCTTGAGCGTCGCCTCCTTATCTCCGGCATGCCGGACCGTAATCGCAAAGCCGCCCGCGGGATTCGGCACGACCTCCTCGATAATGCCGAGTGTAACGAGATCGGTCGTGTAGCCGGGATAGCTGACGCCCCCGAGCGCCGCCCAAATATCCTCCGTCGCAACTGGTCGTGCCACACCCGAATTATTTCAGATGAAATTCACCCGCGATAGCCGCCACCGCGCTGAGAGCGAGCCGGTTCCCACCGGCCGCTATTTAGAGAACTTCGCCCTCATTCTGACTGAGTGGCGCGGATTAGATTGTGGGTCCGTCAAAACCCGTCGCGTTTCGCGGTTCATCCCCAATTCGGTCGTAGTCTCGTCGACGTTTGTACGTCACACCTGTAAACGCGAGGCGGGACGACCGTCGACTCACGTGTTGGTACATCAGGGGGGAAAAGCGAGCTAGCGGGAGCAATTAACTCGACCATCGCCAGGAACAAAATCGCTGCAAAGCCACCTATATAAGCGGCTGTTGCGCTACTCGCCACTTTATCAAATTTGACCTTGGCGACTTGCGACACGTTCCAGATTTGGTCAACTAATTCGGCTACAATCTCATCCTCGGAAAGATTTTGGAATTGGTCCTTCAGTTTGTGTAGCTCTTCCTCGGCGACGTGCTCGAAGAAGAACATTGAGCGATGCTTGCTCGGAGGCCTCCGTCGTGGATAGGTCACGACTAGAGCAAGAAAGATGGCTGTGAATAGTGCCACAAATGCGATCACGGCGAGCGCCCCTGCAATCCAGAAAAGTGCACCGGCTTCTACACGATACCAATCTCTCAATCTAGCAATCCGAAGCAGTAGCAACCCATTCAGGAAGATCTCGACGGTCAACAGCACTTGAGCCTTAGCATCAGCTATCTCAATCCAGCGGCTGACTTGAGTGAGAGAACCTTGCGCAAGCGCAACTCTGTCCACGGATCAACCCGCCTTTGTGGATCCGGTCAGCAATTGGTTCATGAAATCGATTACCGTTGGAGGCTTCGTTTGCTCTGCCTTTGTTCGAAGATCTTGGATGGCGACGCCTATGTAGGAAGCTCCCTTTTTGAGCGCCTCAGTTCGTGCGTCATCAGCGCGCCGCGAATCGCCCACACCAGCACGAGCAGAGAACGCTCGATGCAGCAGCCAGTAGTCATGCTCGGTCTTCCAAGAATCGGCTTCCACCGCATCAATTAAATCGCTAAGCATTCCTTCTTGGCTGAATACGCTAACCAACTCCTCCGGGTCGCCCCAACGGAATCGTTGAAGAATTTCCCGCAGTCCCTCTTTAGCTAGGACGCTGCAATTATTGAGTTGAAAGATGCGCACCCTCTCGAACGCAAGCTTTCTGGCTGGCCAAGTCTTCAAGTCATCAACGCGCCCAAGTAACTGGTAGCATTCCAGAATTCTTTCGATGAGTAGGAGGCGGTCAAGAGTGTTTTTAGCATTAGCCAACTGTGCGGTAAGCTCAGCTATTCGCATTTCGAAGGCTGCTGGCCCGTATTGTTTGAGGGCGTGCCGAAGTTCATGAATCTCCTGCGGGTCGAGCAGCGGAGAAACCTTTGCCTGCGGCAATGGAATTGTCGTGTATAGACCTGCCGTCTCAAGTGAAGTCAGATACACTCCGCGCTCGGCGTAGACCTTGACCGCTTCCCCCGCAATCGCAGCAAACCGTTCTTGCCACCCGAGAGGCTTCCCCTTTCCGCTTATTTTCGTCGCACGGGTCATCGCCGACCATACGCGCTCGGAGACAACAACCTCCGCTGGACTTGCCGCAGCACACAGTTTCGCGGCGGAATTGACTGCATGGGACGCCCAAATCAAATTCTGCGTTGTTGGGACATACGGCTTGCCGACTCGTGCCGCAAGGATCGTGCCCATATCGATGCCGACCCCGACGCTCAATTCCAGATCGAAACGTTTCCTCACCTCGGGGGCCACGATGTGGTGTATGACGGACTGAATCATCCACGCGCAGCGGACGGCCTTGTCGGCATTGTTCTCGGGTCCGCTGAACAAAGCCAAGAACGAGTCGCCTGCCACACCTCGAATTTCGCCTGTGTCGTGATGAATTACCTCCGCGATATTGTCGAGACACGCGCGGTAGATCCTTACGGCGGTTTCTCGGTGCTTCTCTGCGGTTATACCCGTCGAGCCTCGCATGTCGACGAACAGGCAGACACCATCGATGGAACGAGCCTCTTTGAATCCGACCTCCGTCACTTCGGGGACGGTTTTCGGATAGGAAATTTGAAACTCGGTCGACAAAAGTTCGCGTGTTCTCTCTACAATACCACTCAGCAAGTCATCAACAGGCATACACCGCCTCCCCAATGGTAATCATAAGAGCATACAGAGTTAACCGCTCGCGTGTATTGACCCCGCTCTCCCGCGCACCGGGCGGGCTCTGATGGCGCCTCGGTCTTGCTCAGCAGCTACCGCTAGGCGTTGATCGCTTGTGCTTGCGCACGGAAACGGTCTTGCGCCCGGGCTTGCGGGCCACGCGCACCTTTCGTGTTTTGCACACCATACAAAATCACCTCCTTGTGTTTCCGAAGAGCCGCATAACTCTGATTTATTTTCAGCCGCGCCTCGACGCGTGTCAAGGTCAAAGCACAACATATCAATGCACAGGCTGTGCAAACCTCAACATATGGGGGTGGAAAGTCTTCGGCGGAGCTCTGAGGAACGAGGCGCGATGGGCACGCTAGAGCATGACTTCTTTGCGGAGCGCGGCCGCGAGCCGTTCGACTTCGGCAAGGGCGGTGCTCGATGAGTACGAAATCCGAATTGCGTCGGGGCGCTCGGGCGGTCGAAAGGGCTTGATCGCGACGCCGTGATTGTGGAGCATCCGCGCGGCCAGCGTCCACGAGTCGAGCTCCGGCCGCATCAGGTAGGCGACGATTCCCGGCGCGTGCCCGTCCTGCCACGTCGCGTCGGCATCGGGAAAGATACCGTCGAGCCGACGGCGGATCGCGGTCTGCGTCCGGCTCAATCCGCGCATGCG
>Ga0074045_10001602_pt1 | contig 21690 bp, 18 predicted proteins | sample BogForMeECP23OM2_FD_94442 | JGI IMG/M metagenome (GOLD analysis project Ga0074045, IMG submission 94442) | Bog forest soil microbial communities from Calvert Island, British Columbia, Canada - Bog Forest MetaG ECP23OM2 | ecosystem: Environmental > Terrestrial > Soil > Wetlands ... | reverse complement strand
GGGCAGCACAGACGGCACTTCTCATTGCTCTCCCTCTTTCCCGCTGGTTATTTGAACAGCAACGGCGCGAACTCGTTGAGATCCCGCCGCCACGTCTGCCACTCGTGGGCCGTGCCCGGCGACTGGTAAAACACGTTCTTGATGCCGGCCTTCTCCAGCGCATCGTGCATCGCCAGCGCCCCCTTGAGCATGCGCTCCTCGCCTGTGCCCGCGCCGAACCACAGCAGGTGGACCTGCTTGTTGAACGCCGCCGGGTCGGCGAACGCTCCCGAGTACGCTGTCTTGAGATCCTGCCCGCCGCGCAGCGGAGCGCTGAACGAGCCGATCCAGGAAAACATGTTTAGGTGCGTGAGCGTGATCTGGAGCGTCTGCCCGCCGCCCATGGACAGCCCCGCCATGGCGCGATGGTCTCGGTCCGAACGTGTCCGGTACGTGGCGTCGATCATCGGGATCAGGTCGCCGACTACCACCTGCTCGAAGAGACTGGGCTGCCCGGTCCCACGGCCCTGCGGCGTTGTCGTCTGCGCCTCGCCCGGCGGCGTGGCATAACCCTGTTCCATGACTACGATCATCGGCTTGGCTTTGCCCCCGGCGATCAGGTTGTCCAGGATGAAATTCGCGCGGCCCTGGTTGGTCCACCCGCGCTCGTCCTCTCCCGCCCCGTGTTGCAGGTACAGGACCGGGTAGCGCGCCCGCGTTTTGCGGTCGTACTCGGCCGGCGTGTAAATATACGCGCGCCGCCATGCCTGGGTGGTCTTGGAGGAATACCAGTGGATGCGCACCTCGCCGTGCGGCACGTCCTTTGCCGCATAGAAATCCACGCCGTTATCGGGAACCTCAATGCCGCTGCACTCCTTGCCCCAGCCGAAATAAGTCTCGCTGGCCGGGTCGCTCATGGCCACGCCATCCACCAGGAACCAGTAGTAGTGGAACCCCGGTACGGCCGGCGGCGTGGTGATGCTCCACGTCCCGTCGTCGGCGCGAATCATGTCCATCGGGCCATGGCCGAGACCGTTGTCATCGCCGCCCGGCTGCAGCTGCACTTTTTTAGCGTCGGGCGCTTTGAGGCGCAACGAAACCCGCAGGTCCGCGTGCACGCGCGGGTACTGCGCGCCCCGCACGTTGGAGATCGCGGGCCGCGAATCGTCCGCCTGTGCCCAGGCGATTCCGCAAATCAGGAGCGAAAGGAAAGTGGTCCGGCGCATCGTTGTTCTCCGCAGCTAAGATTCTCCGTCCCGGCAGTGACAGTGTCAAACAAACGGGCCTCCCGATGTGAAAATGTGTCCTCACGACAGCCGGGGCAAGCCCGCCGGCCGTCGGGCGTGCAACTCGCCTCCAGCGGGGATTCCCGACTCGGCTTTGCTCCCGCGATCGGCCGGGCGCCATCGGAAAATCGCTGCCGCAAGGATCGAGCTGCTTCGTGCAGCAAAGGCTGACGGCGGCGTGTAGACTGATCCAGAAGCCGGGAGTTAAAAGAAGCTCTGGCCGCGCCAGGAGGACATGAATGCCGGATCCGGACACCGCTGCAGCGGGGATCCCTTCAGGCGCCGCTACGCCCAGGCGAGTGGCGTCGATCGACATTTTCAGGGGATTGACCATGCTGGTCATGGTTTTCGTCAACGAGGTGAGTGAGGTCAAGGGGGTGCCCTGGTGGAGCCGCCACGCGCCCGCCTACCTCGACTATATGACCTACGTGGACATGGTCTTTCCGGCGTTCCTGTTCATCATGGGAGCGTCCATCCCGCTGGCTGTGAGCAGGCGCATCGCGAAGGGCGATTCGGCCGGCCGGTTGTGGTGGCACGCGATTGTGCGTTCACTCAGCCTGGTGGTGCTGGGCCTGTTGCTGGCCAATCTGCACCTGCTCGACCCGCGCCTCACGGGCATCGGCGCCACGCTGTGGAGTGCCATGGCCTTCACGGGAGTGATTCTGCTGTGGAACGTCTATCCGCGGTCGGGCGGGCACGATTCGCTCTATCGATTCCTGAAAGGCGCCGGCGCCTTGCTGCTGATCTGCGCGTTCGCAACGTTTAGGAGAAAGACCGAACAGGGCGCGGGCACGTGGTTGGATTTCTCTTACTGGGAGATCCTCGGCCTGATCGGGTGGGCATACCTGTCGGCGTGCATCATCTATCTGCCTCTTAGGAAGAACGTTTGGATCCTGGCGGCATCTCTGTTCGCCCTGAATGCGATGAACGTCGTCGCCCGGATGGGCGCGCTCAAGTGGCTGTGGAAGCTGCCGGATTATGTCTGGCCATTCCGAACGGGCGCTCTGGTTTCCATCGTCATGGCAGGGCTCATCACATCAGTGATCTTTCTCGATGAGTCGATCGCCCGCACCCTGAAAGGTAAGGTCCTCTGCGCGTTGGGTTATGCTGCAATCCTCTTCGCCGCCGGCTGGGCGCTCACGCCATTCGGCATATCGAAGATCCGCGCCACGCCAACCTGGTGCCTGTACTGCGATGCAGCGAACGTACTGCTGTTCCTGGTGCTGTACTGGTTGGCTGACGTCAGGCGCCTGACCCGTTGGGCCACGTTCGTTAAGCCTGCCGGTTCCAATACGCTGCTGACTTATTTGTTGCCCTATATCCTCTATGCGATTCCCGGTTACCTGGCGATCGCGGCTTATTGGGACCAGGGTTGGCCGGGCGTGATCAGATCGTTTCTGTTTACCGGCCTTGTTCTCGCACTGGCTGCCGTCCTCACGAGATAGAAACTGCGGTTACAACTGTAGCTTGGGCTGCATGCCTTTGCGCGAGACATCGCAGCGCTGCGGCCTGCCGGGGGAGCCCTAGCGAGCATTGCCGGCAGTTGTTTGTAAGTGCCCTGTCCACCGAAAGGCTCCCTTCCGACTCGATCTGCGGACGGCTGGAGCTGGGTGGCGAGGGTATTCGGTGGAGCAGCCGGCCTCGAAGACCTGAAAGGACTGAACGGAGCTTTCGATTAGAATGACCGCATATGCCTCAGTATTCGCTCCGGGATGCTAAGAGTCCGAAACGCGAGCCTATCATGGTTCGATCCGGAATCAAGCTTGTTGTCGTGCTGCTGCTCTGCTACCTGGCAAGCCGGTATGTAAACATCCCATCGGCCGCTTTCGCTTCAACCAGGCAGCACAGGATCTACACCACCAACTTCCCGCATGCTGAGAATCCCATTTCAGAGGGCGGCAAATGGACCAACGGCCGGCAGGACGGCCTCGACTGGGCCAACGTCCGGACAGCCGCGGGGCGTGCCTTTGGGACTCAATCCGGCGGGGTCAGGCCGGCGCCGCAAAAATACGATGACTCGGCGGCGCTGCTGACGGGCGAATGGGGGCCGAACCAGACAGCTGAAGCTACTTTTTACGCCGTCAACCAGAGCGACCGGATGAATGAGGAGGTGGAGCTGCGCCTGCGGAGCGCTTTTTCCGCCCACCAGGGCACGGGGTATGAGATCCTCTTCCGATCCTCCATGAGCGCGCAAGCCTACTGCGAAATCGTCAGGTGGAACGGACCCCTCGGAAGCTTCACTTACTTACAGCAGGCGAAAGGTCCGCAATGCGGCATTGCTACTGGGAGTGTCGTCAAGGCAACCATCGTTGGAAACGTAATCACGGCCTACATCAATGGTAGGCAGGTACTCCAAGCCACTGACAATACCTACACGAACGGCAACCCCGGCATCGGGTTTTATGTCGAGCGAGCCACCGGCGTCAATTGTGATTTTGGGTTTACGAGTTTCACGGCGACTGACCAATAAACTAAGCAAGCTCCCATCACTCCCAAGGTCTCCGGGATTGGACGCTAACTCCAGGCCGCCGCCAGCTCCTCGGATTCACGAAAGTGCTGAGAATCCATTGTCCATCATGATCGGTAACCTTTGCAGGCGCCGCCTGCGCCGGGGAGTACTCTTCCTTGCCGATCCGCGCGCAGCCCCGGATGCGTGAGACCGCAACCGACCTGGCCCCGGTCTTCCTACCGCTCGTAACTGAGAAACTCGACCAACCAACTTAGCACTTCGATCTGCTCCTTCGCCGCCATACCAGCCTGTTCGGGGCCGACGTGGAAGGCGGTCAAGGCCGAGCGCAGCGAGTTCATCTTGAGCTTTGACCGTCTGAGCACCGGCCCCACCGATCATGCCGGCGGCGAAGGAGCGGCCCGCGCCGCGACGGATTGACTTGCTATCCAAAAAGGCGCAAACTGTGGCCGCAGGAAACCTGCAATCATAACCAGGCGTCGGCTTGGATGTCGGTCTTGGGAGGCAGTATTAAAAGAGTTTAATATCCGTAGGTAGGTTATTCCATGCGGGCTGGACCTGGATTATCCCTGCTCAGCTGTCTGTCCGCGAGAGCCCCCCGGGAGGCGATATGCTCCCGACCCCCCGCCTGTCTCAGTGTGTCCTCCAAGGCCGTCCCCACCTGTTCGCGCGGTGAACCGAGGCTTGCCGGCGAACTGTTCCCGGGGGTGGCCTGACATGCTAAGCGTTCCCACGACATGCCCTTTTTGCGCGTGCGGCTGCGGGTTTTTCCTGCTGGGGAAAGAGGGAGACCTGGTTGGGGTGGCCCCGGGAGAGAGCCACCCGGTGGCCGCGGGAAAGCTCTGCGCCAGGGGATGGAACGCGCATGAGGCTCCGTTGTGGGGCAAGCGCGTTTTGCAGCCGATGGTCCGACGGGATGGCGCCCTGAAGGCGGAATCCTGGACGGCGGCGCTGGATTATGTCGCCAGCCGGATGCGGGACCTCATCGGGGCGGGCAAGCCGGTCGGCGTGCTGGGCTCGGCGCGGGCAACCAACGAGGAGAATTACCTGGCCGGCCGGCTCGCAAGGGCGGGCCTTCAAACCAACTCCATTGATTTCTCTCACCATGCGCCGTGCCGGCCGCTGATGGCGGGCGTCGAGGACGTCACTGGCGAACCTTTTCACTCCACCCGCCTGACGGACATCGAAACGAGCGAGTCGATCGTGCTGGTAGAGGGCGATCTGGCCAGGACACATCCCCGCGCGGCGGCGTCGGTGCTGAAAGCGCTGGGCAAGGGAGCTCGACTGATCGTCATCGGGTGCGCACGCACGCAGATGGCGCGGCTGGCATCGTGCTTTGTTGAGACCCTGCCTGGAAGCGAAGGGGACGCGATCAATGGCCTGCTGGCGGCGGTGCTTCGCACACAGGAGCAGGAAGGCCGGCAGGCGGCAATACCGGGCGCAGGTTATGACGCGCTGCGGCGCGATCTGGAGGCCGCCAGCGCGAGCGACGAGATGCGCGGGGCAGCCGGCTGGATTGCGGCGGCCGAGCAGGCGGTGTTCCTGATAGGACCCTCGGGCGGCCGGGCGGAGCGGCTGCGCAGCGATGCGGCGTCAATGGCGACGCTGGCCGCGATCAGCAGACGTCCAGGCAGGCCGGGCGGCGGGTTGCTGCTGCTGTTAGGGCGGAGCAACGTCCGCGGCGCATGCGAGATGGGAGCGGCTCCGGACCGGCTGCCCGGTTACGAACGCATCGACAATGCGGAGGCCCTGCAGCGCATGCAGCAGCTTTGGGGGAAACCAGTCCCGGCAGATCGTGGATTGGATGCGCAGAGCATGCTCGAATCCGTCAGCGGCTTGATTGTGCTGGCCGACGATCCGGCGGCGGTCCTGCCGATGGGGCAGCGAGCGCGCGCGGCCCTGGAGCGGATGGATTTTCTGGTGGTATTGGACGCCTATGTCACGCCGGCGGTGAACGCTGCGCACGCCGTACTCCCGATTGCCAGCTTGGCGGAAACCCGAGGAACGTTCACGAACATGGAGGGCCGGCTCCAGAGAGTCCGGGCGGCGACCGTGCCGCCCGGTGAAGCGAGGGATGGCTGGAAGGTGCTGGCCGGACTTTGCGCCCGCTTCGACGCGCGGTGCGAATGGAGTTCCGCAACAGACGTTCTGCGTGAGATCGGGGAGGCGGCGCCGCGGTATTCGAAAGCGGTCCCGCAGGTGCCGGACGACGGATGGGGCTCGTCGCTGGTGGAAGAAGCCGAGTGGGCGAGCCTCGCCTTGCGAGCCAGTCCAAAGGAAGCGTTGACATCACCGGAGCGGCCGTACGTGCTGGCGCTGGATGGCGCGTCCGACTGGGGCAGCGACCCGCTGGTTGCGTTTTCGCCGACTCTGAGCCGCGAGTATCAATCCGAGCGAAAGCTGTTCCCGAACGGTCTGGTGGAGATGAACGGCGCGGATGCCGATGCGCTCGGCGTGCGGTCGGGCTGGAAGGTGAAGCTGAGCTCCGCCCAGGGCGGGGCAGTCGTTCCAATCCGCCTGCGGAAGGACCTGCAGCGCGGGGTGCTGCTGGCGCCCTACGGGTTCCGGGACTGGGTGGCCGGCGTGCTGGGCGAGGATGGAGTCGCGGCCGTGAATGTGGAGCGAGCTTGAACATGCAGCCACACGTCCTGACCATTCGAAAGCGCGATGTCACGAGATGGCTGGCGAGACTTCTGGAGACCAGGGAAGTCATCGCGCCGACCCTCGGGCCGTGCGGCGAGATCGTCTTCTCGGAAGTTCGTGCTGCCGAGCAGGTGGTGTGGGATTTCGAGAATCCGCTGCCACCGCCGAAACAGTTTCTGCTGCCGCAGACCGACCCCATAGTGAGGATTCAGGTGAACGGGCACGGCGCACAGGTCGAGCCGATCCACGACGGCCGGCAGCGAGTTCTGTTCAATGTGCGCCCGTGCGACGTCAAGGGGATTGCGTTCCTGACGCGCATGCACGAGATGGAGCCGGCCGACGCTTCCTATCTGCGGCGTGCCGAAAACCTCACGGTGATCAGCCTGGCGTGCAATACGCCCTGCCAACTGGGTTTTTGCGTGTGCAGCGATTCGGGTCCGTTTCTGAACAGCGGGCATGACATTCAGTTGACGGACCTGGGACAGAAGTACCTGGCCGAAATCGGCAGCGCGAAGGGAGAAGGATCGGTAGCGGACGCGGCGAGCCTGTTCGATCCGGCGACCGAGGATGAGGTCGCGCAGCGAAAGAAGCTGGAGGCGGAAGCGAAGGAACGTTTCGGGGAGGAGACGTGCCACTTCGCGTCGGCCATGCGGCGCGTTTCGACCCGGCGGGTAGACGATGCGCTGTGGGAGCGGATGAGCGACTGGTGTCTGGAATGCGGGGCGTGCAATTTCATCTGTCCCACCTGCTACTGCTTCAGCGTGAAGGATCGGGGCGGCGATGGCACGTGGACGCGCTGCCGCACGTGGGACTCGTGCCAATATGCGGCGTTCACGCTGGAGGCTTCGGGACACAATCCCCGCGCGCAACACGGGGAGCGGGTCAAGCGCCGCTTCTTCCACAAAGTGAGCGCGCAATACTACGTGCGCGACGGCATGACCGGCTGTGTCGGCTGCGGACGGTGCGTCAAGGTGTGTTTGGGCACGACGGACATGCCCGCGGTTGTCGCCGCGATCCGGAAAGGAGCCTGGCATGGACAATGACGTGTTCCTTCCCCATATCGCACGCATCGACGCGGTGCGGGACGAGACGCCCGACACCAAGACGTTCACGCTGCGGTTCCGCGAGCCGGAGGATTCGAAGGCGTTCCGCTTCCTTCCAGGGCAGTTCGTGGAACTGTCCGTGTTCGGCTGCGGGGAGGCCCCGTTCTGCATCGCTTCCAGCCCGACGCGGCCGGAGACGTTTGAAACCACGATCCGGCGCACCGGCACTTTGACGGATGCGTTGCATCAGCTTGGAGCCGGAGCCGAGGTGGGCATACGCGGACCGTTCGGCAACGGATTCGACGTGGAAGGCGCGCGTGGGAAGGATCTGCTGTTTGTGGCGGGCGGCATCGGACTGCCTCCGCTGCGCAGCCTGATCCGGAACGTCCTGGACGAACGCGACCGTTTCCGGAACGTGACCGTCCTTTACGGCGCGCGGACGCCCGTGGATCTGGTTTACAAGGACGAACTGAAGGAGTGGGAGACGGATACGGGCGTCGAATTCCACATAACGGTGGACAACGGCCTGCCGGGCTGGACGGGGAACGTGGGGATGGTGCCGGTCCTGTTCACGAAGACGACGCTGCGGCCGGAGAGCACGCTGGCCTACGTTTGCGGTCCGCCGATCATGATCAAGTTCGTCGTCCAGGACTTGTTTATGCGCGGATTCAAGGAGGAGTCCGTCATCTCGACGCTGGAACGGATGATGCAATGCGGAATCGGCAAGTGCAACCACTGCGCGATCGGCCACCGGTACGTATGCCGGGACGGCCCGGTTTTCAACTACAAGCAGATCCGGGAGCTGGTCGAATAAGGCGGGCGGAAGCATGAACTTCGAGGAACAACTTGCGGCGGGGCTCGAGGGCGTTGTGGTGGTGATGGGCATCGGCAATCCGTTGCGCGGCGACGATGCCGCCGGAAGCCTGGCCGCCAGACAGATCGTGGATTCGCCGGGTGTGTGCGTGATCGACGCGCAGGACGTTCCGGAGGATTATGTGCTGCAGGCGGTGAATCAGCGCCCTGATACGGTCGTGCTGATCGATTGCGTGAACCTGGATTCCGCACCCGGCGCGGTGGCCTTCCTGGACAAGGATCAAATGGCCGAATACTGGCCGAGCACGCACCGCATGCCCATGAGTTCGCTGATGGAGATTCTCGAGCAGGAGACGCACGCGCGCGTCGTCGGAATTGGTATTCAGCCAGCTCATACGGAGTTTCTGAGACCCGTGAGTGATGCCGTCAAGGAGAGTGTCGCTCGCGTCGCCGGCATGTTGAACGGCGCTCTGGCGCGAGGACGAACGGCCGCGCGGGGCGTGCCCGCCGGCTCCCTGGAAAGCGAGGTACCCGCTTGATTACGACGCTCGCGGTCCTGATGCTGGTGTTGCCCGCGGCGGGGGCTCTCGCGTGCGTGTTGTTGAAGGAGAGATCGCGTGCGGTGGCCCTGGCGAGCGCGGTTCTGGTTACGGCCGCGACGACGTGGGTGGCGTCGGCCGCTTTCGGGGCCTCGTACAGAAGCGTTGTCGGGGATCTCCCGTGGCTGCATGGCGTGGTTTTGGGGCCGGTGTTCGGCATCTTGATCGATCCGCTGGCGTTGCTGATGTTGCTGGTGGTGGTGCCGATCGGGCTGCTGACGGTCCTTTATTCGACCTCCTATCTCACGGACAAAAATCGCGAGCACCCGGTGGGAAGCCGGGAATACGGCCGGTATTACTTCTGGCTGCTCCTGTTCCTCAGCAGCATGGTGGGCGTCGCGCTTGCGCCTAATTTTTTACAGCTCCTGGTGTTCTGGGAGCTGACCACGTTGTGTTCGTGGGCCCTGATTTCCTTCCGCCAGGATGAGCGGAGCCTGCGCGCGGGATTCAAGGCCATGCTGATGACGCAGGGCGGCGGCGCATTCCTGCTGTTGGCCGTGCTGATTCTCTTCGCGCGCACCGGCTCGTTCGAGTTTTCGGCGCTGGCCGCATTGCCGCCCGGTTTACGGGCCTGGGTTTTCGTATTCATCCTGATCGCGGCGTGGGCCAAGGCGGCCCAGGTGCCGCTGCAAACGTGGTTGCCGGATGCGATGGAGGCTCCGACTCCGGTCAGCGCGTATTTGCATGCCGCGGCGATGGTCAAAGCCGGCGTCTACCTGATGGCCAGGACGGTGAGCAGCGGGTGGGCGATGCCGCCCCAGATCGCCGCGCTCATGGCCGGCATGGCGCTGCTCACGATTTTCGTCGCGCTCTCCTTCTATTTCGTTCAGGACGACCTGAAGCGGCTGCTGGCCTACTCGACCATCGCGCACCTCGGCTATATCCTGCTCGGAATTGCGATCGGGGCTCTGGGCGCACCGCTGGGCTATCAGGGTGGCGTGCTGCACATTCTCTGCCACGCTTTCGGCAAGGCGACGCTATTCTTCTGCGTGGGCGCCATCGCGTATGCGACGGGGACGCGCAGCATATCGGCTCTGCGCGGGCTGGGCCGGAGCATGCCGCTGACAGCGACAGCCTTCTTCGTCGGTCTTCTCACCGTCACCGGCGTGCCGCCGTTCGGATGCTTCTGGAGCAAGTTCATGATTCTGGCGGGCGCCATGCAACTGCACGGCGCCGCGGGGCCGGTCATCCTGGCGCTGATCCTTGGCGAGACGCTGATTTCGTTCGGTTGGATGCTCTATGTCGCGCAAAAAGTGTTTTTGGGAGTGGCGCCGGAGCCGGCGCTCGCCCAGGGCGATCCACCCTGGCCGATGCAGGCCACGCTGATCGCGTTGATGATCGGCTGCCTGGCAGCCCCACTGGTCGGAATACCGTTGGTGCGGTTCATGGGTACCTGACATGCTCGATCCGATTTACGCAGTTGAAGTCAGCCTCCTGATTCTGGTCGTGGGATCGGTGGTGAGCCTGACGGTTTCCAGGCGGCCAGGATTCTGCGGTTGGATCAGTGTTGCGTTCGCCGCCGCAGCCGCCGTGAGCGCCTGGCTGGCCGCGGCCGCCGCGTTCACCGGTGGACCGTACGAGCGCACCCTCCTTTCCCTCCCGCAACTGGGCGCGGGCCTCGTACTGCGCGTGGACCCGCTGAGCGCGATCTTTCTGGCGATCGTGGCGCTGGTGGCGCTGGCGAGCACGCTGTACTCGGTCCGGTACATGGAGCACTACACACGCGACCAGGTGGGGGCGTTCTACCCGCTGCTGCTGCTGTGCATGGCGAGCATGATCGGGGTTCTTGCCTCGGCGGATCTGCTCTGTTTCCTCGTTTTCTGGGAGTCGATGACGCTGACGTCCTACTTCCTGGTGACCTATGAGCGGGAGAATCCGGCCTGTCAGAGAGCGGGCCTGAAGTACTTCATCATCACGCATGGCGCGACGCTGTGCATGGTGGCGGGCGCGCTGCTGCTGTGGCGGACCTCGGGCTCGTTTCATTTCGATGCCGCCCGGCAGACTCTGCTCGGACTGCTGGCAATGCACCCCTTCGAAGCGCATCTGATTACCTTCTTGTTCTTCCTGGGCTTTGCTACCAAGGCGGGCGTCCTGCCGATGGGCGACTGGCTGCCCGATGCGCATCCGGTGGCTCCCTCCGGCATGAGCGCCATGCTGTCGGGGGTGCTGGTGAAACTCGGAATCTACGGACTGGTGCGCCTGTTCTGCTCGTTTCTGGCTCCGTCGCCATCGCTACAGATCTGGGGAATTGCCGTCGCGCTGGCGGGCACGGCCTCGCTTTTCGTCGGGACGCTGACCGCCCTGCGGCAGACGGACACCAAGCGACTGATGGCGTTCCACACGATCGGGCAGATCGGCTACATCTGCTTAGGGCTGGGCGTCGGCGCTTATTGTCTGTCCGCGTCGCCACTGCTGGCTGCGATCAGCCTGGCGGGCGCGATTCTGCACGCCGTGAACCACGCCTGTTTCAAGTCGTGCCTGTTCCTGGGAGCAGGATCGGTGCTGTACCGGACGGGCACGCGCGACATGGACCGGTTGGGCGGGTTGGCCGGATCCATGCCATATACGGCGGGATCGACAACGGTTGCGTCCTTGAGCATCGCGGGCGTGCCGCCTTTCAACGGGTTCACCAGCAAGTGGCTGATTGTTGCCGGGTGCATTCTGGCCGGTCGGCAATTCCCGCTGTTCCTGGTGCTGGGACTGGTCGCGTTGTTCATTTCGGTGGCGACGCTGGCCTCGTTTCTGAAGGTTCTCGGATCCGTTTTCCTGGGCCGGGCGGACGAGAATCGCACGGTGGAAGAGGTGCCGGTATCGATGATTGTGCCGCAGGTCGTGCTGGCCGGCTTCTGCATCTTCCTCGGAGTGTTTCCGCAACCGGCGTTGCATCTCATCGGGAAGGCGGTGGAGAGCGCCAGCGGTGTTTCCGCAGCGTCTGTCGCCGCGGACACCATGTGGGGCGGCGTTGCGCTGATTGATGGGACTGCGGTCGCATTCTGGTGGCCCGTGGTGATGCTGGGAGGCCTGGCGATCCTGGCGTCGCTGGCCTATGGCATCCAGCGGGCTGGAAGGGCAAAACAGAGAATCGTGCCGGTCTGGTACTGCGGGGAGCAGCACGCCGCGGCGACGGTGCGCTATCCCGCCAGCAGTTACTACCTGCCGTTCAAGCACGCATTCGAAAACATTTATCCCGCCGGAAGGCTGCCGGTGCCGAGATTTCCGGCCCCGCTCCGGCGCCTGCTCGATTTTGACAAGTGGCTATACACGCCCGCGGTTCAGGCCGTCGAGAGAACCGCTGATGAAGTCAGCAGAACGCACGTCGGCACCCCGCAGATCTATCTGCTGTGGATCGTGATTGGAGCGGTCGTTGTGGCCGCCATCCTGCTGGTGGTGGCGCGCTGAGGGTATCGGCATGAGTACAGAACATGAACAGATTCTTCAAGCGGTTCGCCAGGTAACCGCCGAGCGCAGCAACGGCGCTCTGCTTTCAGCCACGCAGCCGCACGCGGATACGCTCCATTTCGTCGTCGACAAGAAGGCGATGCGCAGCGTGGCGGATGGGCTGTTCAACCAGTTGCATGCGCGCTTTCTGATTTCAGTGGGGACAGACAAGCGGCCGCTGAGCGGTGATTTCGGCATCCTGCATGTCTTCTCCCTGGACCGCGACCATGTGTATGTGCTGCTCGAATCCCCGATTGCGGAAGATGACTTGCGGGTGGATTCGATCACTCCGGTAGTACCCGGCGCAGACTGGGCGGAGCGCGAGTTCCAGGATGCAATCGGCGTGCATCCGGAAGGCCATCCTGATCCGCGCCGCCTGCTGCTGCCGGACGACTGGCCGGAAGGCGTGCATCCGTTACGCAGAGACTTTCCGTACAACTTCCGGCCTCCAGCGGTGGAAAACGTCCGGCCGAAAATGCGCGAAACGCCGGCGGGCGCCAGCGTGTTGCCGATGGGGCCTTTCTTCCCGGTTCTGGAGGAGCCGGCTTACTGGCGCCTGTTCGTGGAGGGCGAGACGATTGTCGGGTGCGATACGCGCCTGTTCTACAACCACCGTGGAATCGAGAAGCTCGGCGACAGTGTTCTGACGTACGACCAGATCCCCTCCCTGGCGGAGAGAATCTGCGGCATCTGCGGCTTCATCCACTCGACCTGTTATTGCCAGGCGGTCGAGAAAGCGGCCGGCATCCAGGTCCCGCGCAGGGCCAGGTACATCCGCACCATCATGCTGGAGCTGGAACGCATTCATTCGCACCTGCTGTGGCTGGGGATCGCGGGGCACATCATCGGTTTCGAGACGGTGTTGATGCAGACGTGGCGCATTCGCGAGCCCGTGATGTGGCTGTGCGAAACCATTTCCGGGAATCGCAAGACTTACGGGATGAACACGATCGGCGGCCTGAGGCGCGACCTTCCCAACGACGTCCGGCCGGAACTGCTGAGCACGCTCGCAACCATCGAGAAGGAGTCGATTGCCGTGCACAACGCCATCGTCGGCGATAGCGTCTTGCGCGCCCGGACCGAGGGCGTCGGCGTGATCACCAGCGAGAGCGCCCGCAGCGTCTGCGTGGTGGGTCCGCCGGCGCGGGCTTCGGGAGTGGCGATCGATGCGCGGATCGATCATCCGTATGCAGCGTACGACGAAGTGCCGCCGCGGATTGTCGTCCAGGAAGCGGGCGATACGTGGGCCCGTGTCGTAGTTCGCGTGGGTGAGTTGTTGGAATCCATACGCCTGGTGCGCGAGGCGTTGGCGGCCCTCCCCGGGGGCCCCATCTGCGCCGAGATCAACGCTGGGATCCCGCCGGATAAGGTGGGCGTCTCGGTGGTCGAGGCGCCGCGCGGCGAGGCGATCCATTTTGTGATGACGGGTGGCGACAACCGGCCCTACCGCTGGCGCGTGCGCGCTCCCACGTATGCCAACCTGCAGGCTCTGCCCGCGGCGGTGATGCATGGAACGATCGCCGACGTGCCGATCACCCTGGGCAGCCTGGACCCGTGCTTCTCCTGTACCGAGCGGGTGGAGACGATCGACCGGCGGACCCGCGAAGTGCGGGTCTATTCCCGCGCAGAACTGTTGCGGATGTCCAGAGGCAACCGCCTCCCGGGAGGCGCCCGATGACCCAACCGTTGGCTGTCCTGCTGCAGTGTCTGCTGAACGTGGCGATCGCACTGTTGCTGTCGCCGCTCTATGAGGGCCTGCTGCGCAAGGTGCGGGCCGCGATCCACTCTCGAATCGGGCCCCCGGTCACACAGCCATATTGGGATCTGCTGAAGCTCCTCGGCAAGGAGGATCTGCGCAGCGGCGGCGGAGCGGTTTACTCGAGCCTGCCGCCGCTGGTGCTGGGCTCGCTGCTGCTGCTGGCCACCCTGGTGCCAATGGGCGCCGCCGCGCCGTTGGCGTTCGCCGGGGACATGATCGCGGTGCTGTATGTCGCGGCCATGAGCTCGGTCCTGATCATGTTAAACGCGTATGCGAGCGGCAGTCCCTACGCTTCCGTCGGCAGCTCGCGCGAGATGATGATGGCGCTGTCGGTCGAGCCGATCCTGGCGATTGCGCTGGTCGTGGGCGCATTCAAGGCCGGAACCCTGGCCCTGGGCGGCATGACGGCTTTTCAAGTGCAGAACGGACCGAGCATCAGCATGACTATCGCCGGTCTGGCCTTCTTCCTGGCGCTCCAGGCGCAATCCGGCAAGCTGCCATTCGACACTGCGGAAGCCGACCAGGAGATTATGGGCGGCCCGTTGGTGGAGCAGAGCGGCCCGCGGCTGGCGCTGCTTCGCTGGGCCATGTGGACCAAGCAGCTTGTGCTCGCGTTCCTCTTGGTGGAGGTCTTCCTGCCGTGGCCGCGTTTCGGGATATTGCCGGTTGATCTCGCCCTCAGCGGCGTCAAGGTGCTGGTGGTCCTGCTGGTTGTGGAGCTCGTCGACGTCGTGAATCCCCGAGTGCGCATCGATCAGGCTATGGGCTATTTCGTGCGCGTGGCACTGGCGTCGCTGTCCGCCCTGGCATTTGCGGTGATCGGGAAATAGGAGGCTGCGGTGCTGTTGAGTAAGCTGCGTGAGGCGCTGATTTGCCTGAAGGCAGGGCGCGTCACACTGGGGTATCCGCTGACGCCGCATGAGCCGCAACCGGGCTTCCGCGGCAAGATCACGATCGATCCGGACCTGTGCTTCGGCTGCGGCGGCTGCGCCAATGTATGTCCCGCCGGCGTAATCGTGATTACGGACACGGAACAGTACACGCGATTGCTGGAGTTCTTCTGGCGCAGATGCACTTACTGCGGAAAGTGCGAAGAAGTCTGTCCGGAGGGGGCCGTCCGGCTCAGCCAGCAATTTGAAACGTCCACCAACAATCCACAAGACATGTACCTGCGGCTGGAGGTTTTCATGGGGCCATGCCAGCGCTGCGGCCGCTGCTTCCAGCCTCCCACGCCGCTGGACCGGATGATGAAAACGGGATTCCGGAACGGTCTGGAAGGAGGGCGAGCGTGACGGCGGGGAATCCATCGGCTCTCAACGCGAACCTGATCGAGTCGTTGAGCATGGTTATGGTGATCACGTCCGTGGCGGCGGTGGAGCTGCGGCGGCTCAGGTTCTCCGCGGTCGCCTACCTCTGCCAGGCGCTCTTGATGGTCAGCCTGCTGGTCGCCTTTGCGGCCGTGAACCCGGCCCTTTACTGGTGGGCCGGCACGGCTCTGCTGACTAAGGCTGTTCTCACGCCATGGTTCCTGTTCCGCTCCCTCCGGGGCACGGATGACCGGGAGTTGAAGCCTGTCATCGGCCTCGGCCCCTCGGTAATCGTCGCGGGCCTGCTCATGTTGGGCTTTTTCCACCTGACTCACAGCCAGGGCACGCTCCTGGCGCCGTCCGGCATGGCGCAACTGGAGGTCTTCCGCACGAACTTGGCCGTGGCATCCACGGTCTTTGCCCTGGGCCTGTATGCCGTGCTGACGCGGCGGGATGCGATCAAGACTGTGATCGGGCTGTGCCTGCTCGAGAACGCCGTGCACCTGAGCCTGGTCAGCCTGGCTCCCGAATTGCCGGAAACCGCCGTGTTCGGTGTCGCGACGGAGGTCGTGGTGACGGTCTATCTGCTCCTGTACGTGATCGGCGGTGTACGCGAGCAGTTCGGAACGACGGATACCTTCCAGTTGCGCGAATTGAGGCGCTAGACGGAGACACCGATGACGACAGAGACATCGATCATACCCGCCGTTACGTTCCTGCTGCCGATCGTGGCCGGCGCCCCGGTTCTGTTGTGGAAGCGGATCGACCGCCGGGTGCAGCAGGTTCTCCCGATTCTGACCGCCGCCCTGGTCACGGCGATGGCCGCCTGGATGGCCTCCAAGGCGCTCGGCGGAGTGGTTTTGACCACCTGGAATAACGAATTGCGAGTCGATGCCCTGAGCGCGTTGATGGTGAGTGTGATTGCAGTGATCGCGTTGCTGGCATCAGTCTACTCGGTGCGCTACCTGCGTCTGGAGGGGCTGATCCAGCGCGTCGGCGCGGAGGCTGCGGCGGGCCGCACCCGCATTTTCTATGGTCTTCTGCTGTGGTTCTTCGGAACGATGCTGTGGGGCTGCGTCACCAATAACGTCGTGATGTTGTACGTCGCCATCGAGGCTACTACTCTCACCTCAGGTCTTCTGGTCGCCTTCTATTGGGATCGCCGTGCGCTCGAGGCAGGCTACAAGTACCTGATGCTGCTGACGATCGGGATTACCTTCGCTTTGTTCGGCTGCGTATTGCTCTACGCCGCCGCCGCTGCCACGAAACAACTGAGTGGCAGCAACGCGTTGCTGATCAGCGAGGTGCGGTCTGTGGCTCACCTGATACCGGGCGGCACGGCGGCCCTGGCGGTCGCATTTCTGGTGATCGGCTTCGGAACCAAGGCCGGCATCGCGCCGTTTCATCCCTGGCTTCCGGACGCACATGCCGAGGCGCCTACGCCGGTCAGCGCGCTGCTGTCGGGCGTGATGATCAAGATGGCTCTGTATGCCTTGGCGCGGACGGTGAGTATCTTCTACCCTTCCTGGCCGGTAGTGTCCGTCTTCCTGGTCGCGCTGGGCGTTTTCTCGATGGTGCTGGGAATTGTGATGGCGATGACCCAGGACGATCTGAAGCGGCTGCTCGCCTATTCCTCCGTCAGCCAGATGGGCTATGTGCTGGCCGGAGTCGGACTCGGAACCTACCTGGGGTGCTACGGCGGTCTGTTTCATCTCTTGAACCACGCCCTCTACAAATCGATGTTGTTCCTGAGCGTGGGTGCGGTGATCCATGCCACGGGCGCACGTCGGATCACTCAGCTTGGCGGGTTGAGACATCGGATGCCTGTCACGAGCGCGTGCTTTCTCCTGGGGACTTTGGCGATCGCCGGCTTTCCGCCGCTCAATGGCTTCTGGAGCAAACTGACAATCTATCTTGCGCTGGCGAAGGCCGGGCTGTGGTGGGCCGCTATCCTCGCCGTCGCCACCGGCTTCCTGACGATGGCCGTCATGGTTCGTGCCGGAACCCGGGTGTTTTGGGGAGCGCCCCGCGCGGCTGCCGTGGCCCAGCCGCCGGTGAGGGAAGTGCCGGCGTTGATGTGGCTGCCGATGGTGGCTCTGGCAGCGCTATGCCTGCTGCTGGGCGTCTACCCTCAACTCGCGTATCCGCTGCTCGATCGTGCGGCCGCGGTTCTGGCTACGTTGGGTGCATGATGGTGCGACCCGCAAGGAGGTGACATCGTGTTCGAGGCTCTATGCAAGAAGGCCTTTGGCAAGGCGCTGTGGGTCTACCATGCCAACGTCGGCGCCTGCAACGGCTGCGATATCGAGGTCATTGACGTCCTCACCCCGTACTACGACGCCGAACGATTCGGGATCAAGCTGGTGGGATCTCCCCGGCATGCGGATGTTCTGTTGGTTTGTGGCCCGGTGACACGCCAGGTCGCCCCGGCGTTGCAGCGGCTGGTGGAGGCTGTGCCGGATCCGAAACTCACGTTCGCCGTCGGCTCCTGTGCCACCGGTGGGGGCTGCTGGTTCGACACCTATAGTGTTCTGGGCGGAGCGGACAAAGTGATTCCGGTCGACTACTACATTCCCGGCTGCCCGCCCCGGCCGGAGGCCATTCTTTACGGAGTGGCGCTGGCGCTGGGGCTGGTGCCGAAAAAGGTTGCGGAGGAGCGGCTCAAACAGGAAAGTCTGGAGGAGTTGGCTGAGGGGAAGTCCGCTTTTGCGGGGAGGACGTGATGCCCAGTCGCGCCAAGATACTGATTGTCGACGACGACAAGGACCTGGTGGTGGCGTTGCGTTTTGCACTCGAGCGCGAAGGGTATCAGGTGGCGTCGGCGCATGATCTCACGGTCGGACTGGAGGCGGCCTCTGCTGAGCGGCCGGACTGCATTGTGCTGGACATCATGATGCCGCATGCCACCGAAGGCTTCCACTTCGTCTGGCGCCTGCGGCAGCAGGACGAGGCGTACTTCAGGAACGTGCCCATTATCGTCTTGAGTGCGATTCACGAAAGGACTGATCTGCGTTTCTATCCCGACTCGAGCGACGGGACCTACCAGGCCGGTGAATTCCTGCCGGTCCAGGATTTTGTAGACAAGCCAATCGACCCGGCGTTGCTGCTTGAGCGAATCGATCGCGCGCTTCGGCTCAAGCCGCCGGCGTGACGGCTTCGGACGACGTTGATCCGCTCAGGCGGAACAGCACACTTTCAGGGGAGCGTCTAAGGTGACTCATAGCGGCGAGCCTCCGGTCTCGAGTGATCTGGAGCGGCGAGCGGTGTGGTTCATCAAACTCCGCTGGCTGGCCGCGGCCGGTGTGGCTACTGCGGCCGGGATGGCGCGCATTCTGGGCCTGTCCGGTTTGCCCGTTGGGCCGATCCTGGCCGTCGCCGGCAGCCTCATCGTCTATAACACCGTTCTCTATTTCGTGACCGCGCGCCTCAGCGTAAGGCCGGTTGGGCGGGCCTGGGAAAGCGCCGATTCGTTCGCGCGCCTGCTGGTGCCGCGCACGTTTCTCGGCCTGGGCGACGAAAGCCGGGTGGCCAGATTTGCGTTTTTCGCTTTTGTGCAGGTTACCATCGATTTCGTTTTTCTCGCAGTGTTGCTCCACCTCTCTGGCGGCGTCGGAAGTCCCTTTGCCGTGTTCTTCGTTTTTCACGTCGTCATTGCCAGCGTTCTGCTCTCCCGGCGCGGCACGTATCTGCAAACCACGGTAGGCTTCTTGCTTTTTGCTTTTGTTGTCTGGGGAGAGTACTTCGGCCTCCTGGATCATCACCCTCTGGATTCGGTTTGGCCGGCCTGCGCATACCGCAGCTTCAGCGTGGCCTTTACGGGTTTAGTGGTCTTGGGAGCGACGCTCTATCTGGCGTCGTACCTGTGCAGCACCGTTGCCGTGGACCTGCGCGAGCGCGTCAGGGCCAACCTGCTCCTGTCGCGGGAGATCGCCGGCGAGAAACAGAAGCTCGAGGACGCCTACGAAACCCTGCGCGAGAGCGAGCGCACCAAGTCGCAATACATGCGCAAGGTCGCACACGAGTTGCGCGGCCCGCTGGGTACCATTGAGACCGCGCTCAAAGTTGTGTTGCAGGGCATGGCCGGCGCACTGGATGGGCCGTCCCGCGACTTGATCGGCCGGGCCGAACGGCGGGCCGGAGAGCTCGCCGCCGTGACCCGCGACCTGCTGCTGCTGGCGCGCGCGCGGGAAGCGGGACTCGGCGCAGAGCGGGTGACCGTCGCGCTCGATGGCCTGCTGGCGGAAGTGATCGAGGATCTCCGCCCAGCCGCCCAATCAAAAAATGTGGCGCTGTTGATCGATGCCGGCGGTGGCGGAGTTGTCCTCGGGGATCCGGTCGCCATACGCCAGCTTGTCGCCAACCTGGTGGAGAACGGAATCCGCTACACCAGGCCTGGCGGATCCGTGGCCGCGCGCCTGCGCTCCCAGGACGGATGCGTGATGCTGAAAGTGGAAGACACGGGCATCGGTATCGCGGAGGAGGATCTGACTCGAGTCTTCGACGAGTTTTACCGCGCAGCTAATGCTCGAGAATATGCCGCCGAGGGAACCGGCCTCGGCCTTGCCATCTGCAAAGTGATCGCTGAACGCCACGGCGGAAACATCACCGTCGAAAGCCGGCCCGGTCATGGGACGTGTTTCACCGTGACATTACCCGGCGCTTCATGATTCGTGCCGCGACCGGCATGGGAGGTTGTTTGGATTCTGCGCGGATTGCTGGCCAACCGGGAATTGGAGGGCCAGCCGGGAAACGAGCTGCCGGCTGAATGCCGGCAAGGAGGGTGTATTGATGGAGATTAAGAGTCTGTTGGCAGTGGCACGCGAGCTACCCTTCCTGCAGGGGCTCAGTGACGATCATGTCGAAAAGCTGATGGCGCTGGCCAGTGAAGCGCGCTTCTCCGCCGATGACATTGTTTTTGGCGAAGGCGAGAAGTCGGACTTCTTCTACCTGCTCCTGTCGGGGAAGGTGGCCCTGGAGGTCCGCACATCCGGCCATACCTTAAGGGTCCAGACCTTGGGAGCGGGCGACGAACTGGGCTGGTCGTCGTTCATGGAAGAAGAAGCCAGGCGATTCCAGGCGCGGGCGCTCGTGCGAGTACAGGCGCTGCGGTTCGCGGGCGCCCATCTGCGAAAGGCTTGCGCCGAGGATCGCGAGCTTGGTTATGCCCTGGAGCACCGGCTTCTGCAGGTGGTCTCCAGCCGCTTGCAGGCCACGCTTCTGCAGCTATCGGATATTTATTCGCCCGCAAAATCGGGCTCCGAAGTGGTCGGCTCGAGAGCCGGCCGAGAGCCTGTTTGAGGGTTTTGGTGGACCTGGTCGGGTTCGAACCGACGACCTCTTTCATGCCATTTGAGAAATATCAATGACTTACAGATAAATTGGGCAAAAACAAAGGACTTAGCGGAAGGCGATTTGGACGCCGGTGGACGCCACGGGGCGACTTTTCGGGATTTGGACTCCGCACGCACTCCAGGACTCCACACTGGGGACTGGTACGTGGCGTGCTTTCCCGCGCGCGGTTGCGGGCTGTTCTATTTGTTGTCTGCCGAAGGAGACAACAATCGGTTTCCATATAAGGTGATGCCCATCGTGACGTGGTCCGGCGGACTCATGCGCGTCATGCCGCTTTTTCCGTAGCTATCAGATCACGCACCGTGGCATTTTTTGTATTTCTTGCCGGAGCCGCACGGGCAGCGTTCGTTCCGTCCCACCTTGGGTACGTTCGCCTCGGTGCTAGGCCTGGCGATAAACGGCTGTTCCACGGCGATTTTTTCAATGAGCCGAGTCTGGTTTTCCAGCTCTTCGCGGCGGAAATCGGAAACCGCGAACGCCTTATTGACTCCCGCATAATATAGCTGCAACCTGCGGTGCGATCCTGCGTCTCATCAGGCATGGGCAATGCTGCTGGAGTGCGACGCGATTTCGATGCGCTGGAGAAGCGCCGGATGGAAGCGATCCGGTTGTGGGAGAGTGGTCTGAATCAATCCGAAGTGGCGCGCCGGGTCAGAGTCGTTCGGCAGACGGTGGTTCGCTGGGTGGCGCAGTACCGCGAGCGGGGTGAAGGGGCACTGCGCAAAGCGGGTCGCGCCGGCCGCAAGCCGCGCCTGAGCCAGCCCGAGCGGCAGCGTTTGGAGCAACTGCTGCTGCAGGGGCCGGAGCGGCTGGGCTACGAAACGCCGCTGTGGACGTGCCCGCGGGTGGCACATCTGATCGAGCAGGAATTCGGCGTCCGCTATCACGAAGGTCATGTCTGGAAGGTGCTGGTGAGTCTGGGCTGGAGCCCGCAACGGCCCGTGGGCAGGGCGCGGGAGCGCAACGAAGAGCCGATCCGCACCTGGAAGAAGAAGACCTGGTCG
>Ga0074045_10001601_pt1 | contig 21701 bp, 20 predicted proteins | sample BogForMeECP23OM2_FD_94442 | JGI IMG/M metagenome (GOLD analysis project Ga0074045, IMG submission 94442) | Bog forest soil microbial communities from Calvert Island, British Columbia, Canada - Bog Forest MetaG ECP23OM2 | ecosystem: Environmental > Terrestrial > Soil > Wetlands ... | reverse complement strand
TCGTCGTCGACGTCGTCGGGCAAGGGCACGATGTTGAACGCGGGCACCCGCACATATTCGGCGAAGGCGCCAGGGATGTTGACCCCTATGCCGCGCGTTTCGGGATCGAGATGATAGCGCCCGCAGCGAGCGGCGCGGCTTTGCATCCCGATCACATGGCCCTCGCCTGACACGCGCTGGCCGACCGAAAGCCCGCGCACATTCGCCCCGACCTCGGCGATCGCGCCCGCATATTCGTGTCCGATCGTCATCGGCGTCGGGATCGTCTTCTGCGCCCACTCGTCCCAGTTGAAGATATGGACGTCGGTGCCGCAAATGCCGGTCTTGTGGATCTTGACCAGAACGTCGTCGGGACCGAACGAGGGAATCGGCTCCTCGCCGAGCCACAGTCCCGGCTCCGGTTTCTGCTTGACCAGCGCTTTCATCGGCGCGCCTTCGCTCTCGCCGAGATTGTGCGGCCTGGGACCGCCGGCGCCGCCAAAGAACTGAAGCTGAGAATGCTGCGGCTCGGCGGCGAGAATACGCTGAAGCTCGGCCACCTGCTCGCTCTCCTCAACAGACGGAAGCCGGGCGGGCGCTCTAAACTTGGTTGCGTGATTGAAGCGCTCGCCGACGCGCCGCGCCGCGTGCATCAGCGCCGCGAGCCCGCGATCTTGCGAATGAACTTGCTTTTCAAGAACAGGCACGGCGAGCTCCCCACCACGTTCCCATACGGGATAGCCACAACCTCAAACGCCACGCCCGAGGCCCGTCGTCCGTCCAAATCCCCGTCCGCCGAAACACGACCTCGGTGGCCGTCGGAAGCGTCTGTGACCACCGCCGCCGACCCCTTCGCAAGCCTTGCCGGTCGGCGAAGCTGCGATTGCCGTCCGCGCATAGAAAGGCTGCGCTGGAAGCCACGAGAGGACCCGGAGACATGTGGATCGTAAGGTCGCAGTAAAACACGGCGCAAGTCGTCCAAAAGGGCGAAGACAATGGCCAAAAGGATAGGCTTTACCGTGCGTACAAGCCGTCCGCCTGACAGGCGGCCCCTGATTCTACTGAGTTGAGCATCGGCTCCGCCATGTTCGCGCCGACATGTGCGACTTCTATTCCCCAGGGGCCAGTCGGTTATCCGCGACTGGCTTCGCGCGAAGCATGAGGTCTGGACTCGGCGCCGGCGCCTGCGATGCGGGCTTTGGCCGTCCTCGCGCTCAACGCGGACGGCAGCTTCCCCGACTGCGACGCCCACCACCGCCACCTCCAATGACCGGTTGACGTCGACTCTCGCCGTCCGTTGCGCCGTCGGGTCGGGTTCCTTGGCATCGGGACCCAAGCGTCATTTTTTCGCTAGCGCTGGCGACCGCTCCCGTCGCTAGCCCTCCAGCGAACGCCACAAGCGCCGCCAGGAGTATTCCCAAAACCGGAAATCTGTGCTAAAGTATCGTTTTTCCGAAGCCCATACCGGGCCGAAAGACGAGGCATTTGAGTCGGAAGCTCGATTCGGGGTCGGCCCAAGGCGCGGCCCTTTCAGGCAAGCCGCCGGTTTCCGGCGGCAAGGCGGGGGAACGCGCCCGAGAACATGGGGCGGCTCCAGCGTTCCGATTTTTTTCAAAACACCGGGATAAGCCGTTGAAAACGCTCAAAACACGGGTGGATAATGCCGCGTTTTCGGGCGCTGAACGGGCGCCGAACGACGGTCGAACCGCGCGCGAACGGCGTCGAAGCGCTCTCGAACGCAGCTGCCGAGCGTCGCGGCGGCCTACCGCGCGGCCTCCGCCACGTCGAGGACACGGAGCTGGGCCCGCTCGCGCCCGCCGTAGCGGTTGATCGCCAGCGTCCCGGCCAAGTGGACCGAAGCGCCGCGGAGGCGGGTCAGCGCCTCGCCGAGCTTCTTGCCGACCGAGCGGAAGGCGATGGCGTCGAGGGCGGCGCCGTCCATGGCGACCGCCCGCGCGCGCAGATGGTCGGGGCCGACGGGCATGACGTCGGCGAGGCGATGGCGCGGCAGGACGAATACCGGCTCGGGATTGCCGCTGCCGTAAGGGCCGGCCGCCTCGAGCCTGTGCACGAGCTCCGGCGTCGCCGCTTTCGCCGTCAGGGCCGAGTCGACCTTGAGGCTCGACGCTGCGCGCGCAAGCGCGACTGGCGCGGCGAGGCGCTCCTCCAGAAACGAGCGCAGTTCGCCGAGGCGGCCCCGGTCCAGCGTCATGCCGGCCGCCATGGCGTGGCCGCCGCCCTTGACCAGAAGCCCGGCCTCGAAGGCCGCCCGGACCGTCCGGCCGAGGTCGACGCCCGCGATGGAGCGCGCCGAGCCGACCGCGTGACCGCCGGCGAAGGTGAGCGCGAAGGCCGGCCGGTCGAAACGCTCCTTGAGTCGGGCCGCGATCAGGCCGACGACCCCCAGCGGCCAGGCCTCGCCCGCGACCACCACCGCGGCGCCCCGCTCCTCGAGGCCGAGGGCGGCGAGCGCCTCCGCTTCGGCTTCGGCGAGCGCGGCGATTTCGATCTCCCGCCGCGCCCGGTTCAGCCGGTCGAGCTCGGCGGCGATCTGGCGCGCCTCGAGGTCGTCGATCGTGGTGAGCAGGCGGGCTCCGAGCCCGGCGTCGCCGATCCGTCCGCCGGCGTTAATCCGCGGCCCGATCAGAAAGCCCAGGTGATAGGGCCGAGGCGGCCCGTCGGCGCCGGCGACGTCGAAGAGCGCGGCGAGTCCCGGCCGGCGGCGCAGGCGCATCACCATGAGCCCCTTGACGACGAAGGCGCGGTTCAGGCCCGTCAGCGGCACGACGTCGGCGACGGTGGCGAGCGCGACGAGGTCGAGCCCGGCCAGAAGGTCGGGCGGCTGGCGGCCGTTCCAGAATCCGGCCTCGCGCAGCGCCCGGTTGAGGGCGACGAGCGCGAGAAAGGAGACACCGGCGGCCGAGAGATGGCCGAGGCCGCTGAGGTCGTCCTCGCGGTTGGGGTCGACAAGCGCCAGGGCGCACGGCAGCGACTGCGGCGCCTGGTGGTGGTCGAACACGATCACGTCGAGGCCGAGTTTTCGCGCTTCGGCGAACGGCTCGTGGCTGACCGCGCCGCAATCGACCGTGACGACGAGCGTCGCGCCCTTGGCCGCGAAGGCCGCCATCGCCTCGACATTGGGGCCGTAGCCCTCGGTGACCCGGTCGGGAATGTGGACGATTGTCTCGCAGCCGCAGGCCGCGAGATACTCGCTGACGAGCGCAGCGCTGCACGCGCCGTCGACGTCGTAGTCGCCGAAGATCGCGACCCGCTCGCTTCGCTCGACCGCGCGTTTCAGCCGCTCCGCCGCCGCCTCCATGTCTCGCAGGACGAAGGGGTCGGGCATCAGGTCGCGCAGGGTTGGGGCGAGATAGCGCTCGACCGCCTCCGGCGCGACCCCCCGCCCGGCGAGCACGCGCGCGATCAGCTCATCCTGCCCGCCGACCTGCGCAATGGCCAGGGCGCGCATCTCCCCCGCCCCGTCGAGCCGCGCCCGCCACGGCCGGCCGAGTGCGGAGAACTCGATATCGAGGAAGCAACTGGAAAGAGACACCGCCCGCAAACCCTCATCCGGCGCTTCGCGCCACCCTCTTCTCCAAGGGAGAAGGGATCGACGGCGCGGCTGCCGCCCTCTCCCACCGGGAGAGGGCGGGGGTCGGGGCCTCGCCCCTACCCCGCGAATCGCCGCGCCGCCGCGCCGAAGAAGACAATGCCAGAGAGCGCGGTGATCCAGAAGCTGGTCGGCCAGTCGGTATAGTAGGCGAGCGTGAGTCCTCCCCAGGCTTCGGCGAGCGCCAGCGCCGCCGACAGCGCAATTGCCAGTCCCAGGCGGCGGGTCAGGTTCATCGCCGCGGCGGCCGGGCCGACCATCAGGGTGAACACCAGGAGCACCCCGACAATCTGGGCGCATTCGGCCACCGCCACGGCGACGATGGCGAGAAACGCCGACGAGACGAAACGCAGCGGCACGCCGCGCGCCTCGGCGAGTTCCGGCTGGATGGACGCGAATGTGAGCGGCCGTCCGATCGCCGCCAGCCCCGCGAGGCTCGCGACCGCCAGGATGCACAGCGTCAGCATGGCGGAAGAGTCGACGCCGAGCACGTTGCCGAACAAGAGCGCCGCGGCCTGCGTCGCCGCCGCCGTGTAGAAATGAAGGAACAGGAGCCCGAGCCCGAGCGCCAGCGAAAGCATCATCCCGATGGCGACGTCGCGCTCGGCGAGTTTCTCTCCGAAGAGGCCCATGCCGATCCCCGCGACCAGCGTAAAACCGACGAGCCCCGCGAGCGGCGAAAGGCCGAACAGCAGCGCGCCCGTCGCCCCGGTGAAGCCGACGTGGGAGAGCGCGTGTCCGGCGAAGGTCTGGCCGCGCAGGACCAGAAAGAACCCGACAGTTCCCGCAAGCACCGCCGCCACCCCCGAGGCGGCGAAGGCCGAGCGCATGAAGTCGTACTCAAGCATGGGCGTCGTGGTGATCGTGGGAATGGTCGTGGCGGTGCGCCTCGCGCTCGACCTCCACGTCGCCGGCCATGACGAAATAGCGCTCCCTGACCCTTACGACCTCGATCTCCGCGCCGTAGAGGCGCGACAGCACCGGGCCGGTCACCACCTCCTCGACCGGACCGATCACCGCCGCGCCGCCGCCGAGGTAGAGCACCCGATCGATGGCGTTGACGAGCGGATTGAGCTCGTGGGCGCTGAACACGATCGCCACCTTGAGATCTTCGCAGATGCGCCGGGCGATCTCCACAACGCTCTTTTGATGGGCTGGATCGAGCGAGATCAGCGGCTCGTCGAGCAGCAAGAGGCGCGGGCGGCCAAGCAGCGCCTGGCTGAGCAGCACGCGCTGCCGTTCGCCCCCCGAAAGCTCGCCGATCGACTGGCGGGCGAGGTCTCGCGCGCCGACCTCGTCGAGCGCCCAGTCGATCTCGCGCCGGGCCGCCTTGTCGAGCGAGCCGAAGCCGAACCGGCGGCCTAACGCAGCGCTCGCGACCACGTCCCAGCCGGTGAGCCGGAGGCCGGCCATGGCGCCGCGGTTCTGCGGCATGTAGCCGATCGCCGGATTGCCGCGCTTGACCGGCCTTTCGAGCACGCGGATCGCTCCCGCGGCGACCGGGACGAGGCCGAGCGCCGCGCGCATCAGCGTCGTCTTGCCAGCGCCGTTCGCGCCCAGCATGCCGACGAATTCGCCCTCGCGCATGGCGAAGCTCGCCGCCGAGAGGATGTCCCGACGGCCGAGCCTGATCGTCACGGCGTCGAAGGAAAGCGCGCTCACTGGGTCGGACTGAGCGCCTTGTCGAGCGCGTCGAGCTGCCCGAGCATCCAGGTCTGGTAGGTCGAATTGGGCGGCTCGGTCTCGGAGACGCCGACCACCGGGATTCCGTTGTCCTTGGCCATCTGGACGAGGCGCTGCACCGCGGGCTCGCTGGCCTGGGCGTTGTAGAGCATCGCCTTCACCTTGTGGCCCTTGAGGTCGTTCTCGAACCCGGCCACTTCGGACGGAGTGGGCTCGGCGTTGTTCATGACCGCAAGCGCGAACTTCTCGTCGTGGACCTTGAGGCCGATTAGGCCCGCCTGATAGCCGAACACCGGCTCCGAGGCGGTCACCGGCTGGCCGGCGAAGGATTTCTTCATCGCGGCGATCTTCTCGTCCAGCGGTTTCAGCGAATCGTCGAACTTCGCCAGGCCCTGCTGATAGTCCGCCTTGTTCGCCGGGTCGACCGTCGCGAGCGCGGTGACAAACGCCTTGGCCGCTGCCTTCACATAAGCAGGATCGTACCAGAGATGCGGATTGTCGCCCGGCTTGTGGCCGACGAGCGCTCCGACGACGATTTCCTTCCGGCCGGGCGCCGGGTGAGCCACCAGCAGCTTTTCCATCCAGGGGTCGTAATCGACGCCGTTGACAATCACGACCTTGGCGTCGGACAGCGCCTTGGCCGTCTCGGGGCTCGCCTCGAACAGATGCGGGTCGTCGTCGGGATTGCTGAGGATGCTGGTGACCGCGACGTGGTCGCCGCCGATCTGCCTCGCCAGGTCGCCATAGAAATTCTCGGCCGCCACTACCTTGACCGGATCGGCAAACGCCGGCGCGGAGAGCGCGCAGACGGCGACAGCCGCGATGAGCGGAATTCGATTGAACATGGGATCGCCTCCAATTTCGCCCGACAGCAGCCTTGTGTTATGTTATAATAGTACAAAACGCAACCTCTTGGAGACCCGTTGCGACTGGCTCCGCGTCTCATGTTAGAAAGGGATCATGTTGGAGGCAAAGACGGCGAAGACGGACCCGGTCTGCGGCTGCGCCCACGACCCCGCGAGCTGGGCGGCGCGCGTCGAAGAGACATGTCTGCGCGACGGCGCGCAGCTGACGCCTCTGCGGAGGCGCGTGCTCGACATCTTTTCCGACAGCTCGGCCCCACTCGGGGCCTATGCGATTCTGGAGGAGCTTTCGCGCCGCGAGGGCAAGCGGGTCGCTCCGCCAACCGTCTATCGCGCGCTCGAATTCTTCCTCGAGCACGGCTTTGTCCACAAGTTCGAGAGCCTGAACGCCTACGCCCCGTGCGAGCACCTCGGCCACGCGCATCACGGCATGCTGGTCATCTGCGAGTCGTGCGGGTGCAGCGAGGAGATCGAGGACGACTACGTGATGCGCGCGATCGCACTCACGGCGAATGGCTCAGGTTTCCGACTGAAGCAGGTGATGATCGAAGCGAAGGGCCTGTGCCGGCGATGCGCCGAGGACGGGACGCGACCGACAGCGTGAGCCGCCGGCCGCCCCATTGCGAGGCCGCCGGGCCGAAAGCCCAAACTTTACGGTCCGCAGACGTTGATCGCTTGGCTGCCGACATAGTTGCCGTAGGCATCATAAGCCGGCTGATACTGGATGCAGCCGCCGTAGCCGTTGTAGTACGACCCGGCGATCGCGCCGGCCGTCAGACCGCCGAGGACGCCGAGGCCGATCGCCGGTTCCCATCCACCGCCATACCAGCCGCCGCCGCCCCACCCGCCGCCACGGTAACCTCCGCCGCGCCAGCCGCCGCCGCCGCCATGCCAGCCGCCGCCGCCGGTACGGAAAGCGGCAAACGACTCGCTCGCCGTCGCGCCGGTCAGAAGCGCCGCTACCGCCGTTGCGGCGATCGCTTTCGTCAATGTGCGCATTCTCAACTCCTTCGGGTTGGAGCGGAAGCGGCCGCCGGCCGTTCGGATGCCTCACTGGGCCGGCGGGCTGCTTCGCGCCAAAGCCCCCATGCGCCTCGTATCAACAACCCGGGAAACCCAACAAATGTTCCGCGCCGGCGCTCATGCGCCTCGGGCCGCGTTGTCAACGGCCGTCCCGGCGCGGACGGGCGTCCACCAGAGGCCGGGCGTGGCAAGCTCGACCAGCGCCCCGTCGGGATCCCGGAAATAAAGGCTTTTTCCGCCGCGCGGCCAGCCATACTCGCCCTCGATCGCGACGCCCCGGTTCGCGAGGCGACCCCGCCACGCCTCGAGGTCCGAGGCCGCGATCGACAGAGCCAGATGCAGCCGCCCGCTCCCGTCATGGCCAGGGATGGTTCCCCGCGCATCGACGACGTCGTCGTCGGTCGCGCCGCGCTGGAAGACGAGCAGCACGTGCTTTTTTGCGACCTCGAAGGCGACGAGACGCGGGCTGTCGACCAGCGCCTTGAACTCGAAGAGGCCGCGATAGAAGTCGGCCGTCCGCCGCACGTCGTCTGCGTAAAGCGACGTCTCCAATAGGCCTGCAATCGGCGGGGCGGGGTCGGGCATCGTGTCTTCCGCAGTGGATGACGGCGTCCGCAGAGTGTGACCTTGAGCGCGGCGGCTGGCAACCCGGCGCCGCTTAGTCAGCAGGCCGCCACGCCATTCAGCGTCGCGCGGACTTTTAGAAATCCCGCGCCGATCGGTCCCACAAGAGCAGGCGTCACGGATGCACCCGCGAACGCGGATGCGGCTTCCGCGCGCCAAACCTCTCGGGCGCGGATTCAACCTTATCAACGTCTTGCGGCGCGTTTTCCGGGCGATTGTTCAGCGGCGGGTCGAACGTGTGAAAGTCCTGTCCGGGCTCGGCGCGCGCGATTGCGCCGCCCGAGCTTCGCGCCCCATCCGCAGGGCCCGAGACTCCGGGCGCAAGCGAAATTCCGAGCGCGGACGCAATCTTCTCAAGGTGTTGACGCGGTTTATCCGGCCGGCCGTAACCGTTGAGGACTCTGCGACGGCGGGTTTCCATCGTCATCGTGAGCGCGGCTCAGATTGCCTTCCCCTCGGGGAAAGGTGGCCGCGAAAGCCGCCGGATGCCGCGCGATTCGATCTCAATTCATCTCGCTCTAGCGGCCCCGACCTCGCTCAATTCCTGCGAGGGTCGGAAACAGGCCTTCCATCAAGAGCTTAGGCAGGCTGAGGCCAAGCCCCATGGCGAGCAGAATGGCGCCGGCGGTCACGCCGTCCAGGAACGGCGCCATCAGAAGCTGCACGTTTCCGTTGGCGCCGGCATTCATGACCGCCATCAGCTCCGCCGCGAAGCGGAAAACGTAAGCTCCGGGGATGAGCGACACGACGGAAGCAAACGCGAAGGCTGCGAAAGGCAGATGCCAGCGGTTCGCGATCGGCGTCACCAGCGCGCCTACGATGGCGCAAGCGATCAGCGCGCCGAGCGGCGCGTTGGCGCCTGAGCTCAACGCAAACCAGCGGCAACCATGGGCGAACATGCCGATCAGGACGGGAATGGGCAGGGCCCGCCATGGCATGGAGAAGAAGGCGCCGTAGGCGGCGACGGCGAGTCCGGCGGCGAGCACGTCGAAGGCGAGCGGCGTCGAGCCGTCCAAACCCGGCGGCGGCAGGCTTTGCCGGGCGACCGACAGACCAGCGATCAGCCCCACGCAGATCAGCAGCGTCAGCAGCATCGCGAAACCGAAGCGCGCCTGTCCCAGCGCCATACGCAGATGGGCGAAGTCGAGCGCGGCGTTGAGCAGATGGGCGCCCGGCATCAGCACCATGCAGGGGCAGAGCGCAACGAGATAGGCGTTCGCCGTCGGAGCGAAGCTCAAGGAGCGCGCGGCCACGAGGCCGGCCAGCAGTCCCGCACAGAAGATCTGAATGAGGGGGCCTCCGCCGCGCGCCGCGATGAGCCGCCGCAGCAGTGCGCCGGCCGTCGCGCTGAGGGCGATCAGAACGAGGTCCGGAACACGTTCGGCGCCGAAAATCACCCCGAGCGCGGCCGCGCCAATGCCGGCGAACGCCGCAAAACGCAGCGTCGAGGCCGGCCTGAGGCGCGCCACATCCTGCAGGGCCGCGCTCGCTCCCGCGACGTCCAGCCGGCCAACTGAGACCGCATCGACCACCTTGAGCGTCTCCATGACCTTGTTCATGTCGACGCCTACGGGAGCGGCGGCGACGGGCACGATTGTCTGTGCGTTCGGTTCGTCCAGCCGGGCGATGCGGATCACGATCTCTCCCCAGTTCGGGAAAAGCTCGGCCGAATAGCCGAGCGCATGGGCGAGGCGCTCCAAACGCTCGATCATGTTGCGTGTGGTCTGGCCGTTGACGTAGAGCAGCCGCGCGGCGAGACCGATAAGGGCTCCGACTTCGTTTAACGACGCGCGACTATCGGATTGCGGGGTCGATTCCATGGCCGGTCGGAAGGCGACGGCCATTCGACCGACATGGCGATGTTACCACATGGTGGGGGACGGCCAACGGCAGGCCGGAACCTTGCACAAGTTTGCGACGGCGCGGGATTGCGTAGCGGGTCGGCGAGCCCGCACAGACCCGCGGGCGGGAGCGCGGGATCCGGGCAGGCTGGAGGCGATGGGCAGAATAACGGCGGCCGAACGCAAAACCCGGCGTCCAAAGGCCGCCGGGTTCTTGCCGTCTCTTTTGCTTTCCTGAACGGGCCTTAAGCCGGCCGTCAGGTCCCGTCGCCCAGAAGGACGCCCGCCTTCGCCACTTTTGCGGCGCGCAGCTTCGCGACTTCCGGCACGTCCGCGCCAATGAGCGGCTGGGCGTAGGCGAGGAACGCGTCGGTCACGTCGTTGGCCTGCTCGCTGATCAGGTTGTCTTCCATCACCCGGGTCTTGCCGGCCACCGTCTCGAGCGGGATAAGCGGATAGTCGACCGCGTAATCGCCGACGCGCTTTATCGCCACTGACCCGTTCTGAACGCCGCCGACGGCGTATTGCACCGCCTTTTCACCCACCTCGCGCGCCTCACGCTGGTCGACCTTGCTGACGCAGCCGACGAACGAGCGCTGCAGGTAGCCGAAGGTGTCGCCGCGCACGCGCTTGATGCCGAGCTTGTTCTTGACTTCTTCGCAGAGCAGGTCGGCCAGAGCGCCGGTGCCGGAAAGCTGCACGTTGCCGTGCGCGTCCTTCTCGGCCTTGCCGACGAGCTTGGTGATGATCGCCTCACCCTTCTCGTCGTGGATGCCTTCCGAGGCGGCGATAATGCAGCGCCCGTGCTGCTCGTAGACGTCCTTCACGTCGGCCAGGAACTTCTCGACGACGAAGGTGCGCTCCGGCACGTAGATGAGATGCGGGCCGTCGCCGGGATATTTGCGGGCGAGCGCCGAGGCCGCGGTCAAAAAGCCGGCGTGGCGTCCCATGATCACCGCGCAATAGACGCCGGGCAGCGCCGCATTGTCGAGATTGGCGCCGGCAAAGGCCTGCGCGACGAAGCGCGCCGCCGAGGGGAAGCCCGGCGTGTGATCGAAGCCGACGAGATCGTTGTCGATGGTCTTGGGGATATGGATCGCGCGCAGCGCGTGGCCGCCCTTCTTGGCTTCGTCGGCGACGATGCGCACCGTGTCCGACGAGTCGTTGCCGCCGATGTAGAAGAACGTGTCGATTTCGTGCGCCTTGAGGACCTTGAAGATCTCCTGGCAGTACTTCAGGTCGGGCTTGTCGCGGGTCGAGCCGAGCGCCGAGGCGGGCGTCGCCGCAACGGCTTCGAGGTTGGCCACCGTCTCCTGGCCCAGGTCGACAAGATCGTCGTTGACGATGCCGCGAACGCCGTGCAGGGCGCCGTAGACGTGGGAGATGCTGGAAAAGCGCCGCGCCTCCAGCGCCACGCCGACCAGCGACTGGTTGATCACCGCCGTGGGGCCGCCGCCCTGGGCGACGAGAATCTTGTGGGACATGCTGCCTCCCTCTGATGCAACGCGCTCGCCGGACCGTTCTCCCGGCGTACCGCTCAAGGCTTTAGGAGCCGCGCGCGACGCGCGCAAGACGCCGGCGGCCAATCGGGCTCAAAAGCCAAGTGACACGGTGACGCGGGGGGAGAAGCGGCCGAGGCCGGCGCGCGGCCCTTGCCAAGCCGCAAGCGATCGATCAGATTTTCCGCGTGCACGAAGCGGTAATTCTCGGACCGGCGCGTCTCCGGCACGGTCCCCGTGCATGGGCAGCGAGGGGCGACGATGAGGCCGGAATCCTTTGTTCGCGTTTCGAGAGCGGACGAACTCACAGGCGACGGGCCCTTCGCCGTTTCCGCGAACGGTCATGACGTCGTCCTCATCCGGACCCGTTCGGGCTGGCGCGCCTTCGAGGGGCGGTGCCCGCATAGGGCCGCGTTGCTTGGCGAGGGGGAAATCGACGGCGACGACCTCGTCTGCCGCAATCATCGCTGGCGGTTCGCGCTCGACTCGGGCCGGCGGCCCGACGGGCCGGAATGTCTCATCTCCTATCCGGCGATCGAACGCGACGAATCCGTTTTCGTCGACGTCTCGAGGCGCGCGGCGCCGGCGGAGAAGCCGCGCGCCACGCGGCCGCTCGCGTCTGTGCCCGGACCGAAAGGCCTCCCGATCCTCGGAAGCGCGCTTCAGCTCGATCCTGCCCGCGCGCACCTCGTGATGGAAGACTGGAGCCGGAGATACGGGCCGACCTTCCAGTTTCATGTCGGAGGGCGCACCGTCTTCGCCACCTCTGACCTCTCTATGATCGAAGAAGCCCTGCGGGCGCGGCCCGAGACTTTCCGGCGCACCCAACGCACGGACGCGACATTCACGGAGGCGGGGATCAAAGGCGTGTTCAACGCCGAGGGCGACGCCTGGCGCCCGCAACGAAAGCTTGCGGTCGCAGCGCTGGCGCAGCGCCGCCTCAAGGACCTCTATCCGCATATCCGGACCGTCGCCGGCCGGTTGAAGCGGCGGTGGGAGACGGCGGCGGCGGCCGGCGACACGCTGGATGTCGTCGAGGAGATGAAGCGGTTCACGGTCGACGTGACGACCCTCATCGCCTTCGGGCTCGACTCCAACACGATCGAGCAGCCGGCCGACCCCATCCAGCGCCATCTGGAGCTGGTTCTGCCCACGATCAGCCGCCGCATCACCGTGGCGTTTTCCCTCCGGCGCTATATCCGGCTTCCGCAGGACCGCCGCTTCGAACGCGCCCTGGTGGCGATCCGCGAATCGCTCGAAACCTTGCTGATCGAGACGCGCCAGCGCCTCGATGTCGACCCGGGCCGCGAGGCGCGGCCCACGAATTTCATCGAGTCGATGATTGTCGCCGTGGATGAGAACGGCGGGCCCTTTTCCGACGAGACCATCATCTCCAATCTCCTGACGATGCTGGTCGCCGGCGAGGACACGACCGCCTTCACCCTCGCCTGGGCGATTCACGAGCTCTGCGAAACGCCGCGCTGGCGAGCGGAGCTCCGGCGTGAGGCCGACGACGTCCTCGGGCCGTTGGACGTAGCACCGGATGTGGAGACCGCGAACCGCCTCGCCGTCGCCGACGCGGTTGCGAACGAAACCATGCGGCTCAGACCAGCGGCCCCGATCAACGGTGTGACCGCCAACGTCGACATGACGCTCGGCGGCTTCGCCGTCCCCAAGGGGACGACGATCCTGCTCCTCATGCGCCCCGGCGCCGTCGATCGCGCGCGCTTCGCCGACCCGCAGGCGTTCCGGCCGGAACGCTGGCTCGGAGAGACGATCGGGGCGCATGACGTTTCGGCGCACGCCCCCTTCGGCTCGGGACCGCGCATGTGTCCGGGGCGGTCGCTTGCGCTCATCGAGATGAGAACGGCCCTGTCGATGCTCGCTAAGAGCTTCGACATCGAGCGGGTCGGCCCCGCCGCAGGCGTCCGCGAGCAGTTCGGCTTCACGATGGCGCCGGTGGGCTTGCGCGTGCGCGTGAGCCCGCGCGCCCCGGCGAGCCGCGCCGCCTGACCGCTAGAGCATGATGTCTTCAGATTAAGCCGGTCGCCTGAACGCCATCGGAGCGAGACATTTGGGTGTCCTCGGGCGTCGGCGAAGCAACGCGCATTCGGGCGCCATCCGGCGTCATTCAGCGCGCGTTCGGCATGCGTTCGACACGCGTTCGGCGCTGGATTCGACCCTCTTATTCACCCGTGAATCGTGACTTTTCAACGCGTTACACTCGAGTTTGCGAAAAATTCTCTTCGCGATTTTCTTCGTGATGCGGCCCATCCCCGGGCAAGCAGCCGCGTCCCGTTTCAGGACGCCGTCGACCCGCTTGCGCTGTAAGGCTCGCACGAAGGGATCATACCGGCACTTCTGCTTTTCTGCAATCAAAAGTCGCGCCATCGTCGCGACCCCACTTCATCGTGGTTTAACGCGCGAACACGTCGCGAATGTCGGCGGGCGCCTCTGCAGCGTCGCGGATGTCGAGCAGATTTTCGATGTGCGTCAGGTGCCGCTCCATCGCCTCAGCCGCGCGGGGCGCGTCGTGCGCCGCGAGCGCCTCGACGAGCGTCTCGTGCTCTTCCTCAGAACAGGACCGCGCCGCGCGGGAGCCGTAAAGGCCGATGATGAGCGACGTGCGCGCGACGAGCTCCTCGAGGAACTTGGTCAGCACGGAGTTGCCCGCCGCTTCGGCGAGTCGAAGATGGAACTGGCCGGAAAGCCGGATCGACTCACTGCGGTCGCCGCGCGCCTCCGCCGCGCCGCCTGCGCGCGCATTGGCGCTGAGCTCGCGGAGCGTGCCCGCGTCGATGCGCTGTGCCGCCGCAAGGACGATCGCGCGTTCGATCGCGCGCCGGGCGTCGAACACGTTGCGGGCCTCCTCGGCGTCCGGGCTCGCGACGAAGGCCCCGCGATGGGCGTGGAGCGTCACGACGCCGCGCTCCGCCAGAACGACGAGAACGCGGCGGATCTGCGTGCGGCTGCTCTCGAACGCTTCGCAGAGCGGCGCCTCCGGAAGTTTCGCCCCGGCCGCCAGTCTCTGGTCCATGACCGCTGCGACGATGCGCTCGACGATCGCCGCATCGGAGAGCGGCTGTTGAAGATCGTCGTCGACTAACGCCATTCGCCCCACGCCCCTTCGGGTTCGGCCGGGATTCCGTGAAGCCCGGCACGAGTCTTGAAATCAAGTTTCATCCGTCCTGGCGACGCCGTCGTTGACGATTTCGGCGTCACGATCTGCCCGTTCTTTGCGCTCGTGCACAAATGTTCAGAGATTGTCGACAATTTTCTTCTGTCATGTTGACAAGATTTTGTCCGCGCCGCAACCTCCAAGCGTCCGGACGACGGCGCACGCTTTCCCGCCCCGGCGGCGCCCCGGCCGCATTCGGAGGATTTCCAACATGGCGTCTCGATACCCTTCCATCCGCGCCGGCATCTTCGGCCTCGCGTCTGCGCTCGCCTTCGCCGCCGCCGTTCCGGCGCATGCGGCGAACCCCGTGCTCAAGATCGGCTTCGTCGGCGTGACCAGTGGCCCCGCCGCCGCCTGGGGAACCTCGAATGTCCGCTCGATGCAGACGCTCGCCGACTGGTGGAACAGCCAGGGCGGGGTGAAGATCGGCGACAAGACCTACGACATCGACGTCGTCACCTTCGACGACCAGAAGGACCCGAAGCGCGCCATCGCCGGCATGGAGAAGATGGCGCAGGAGGGGATCCACTACGTCGTCGGACCGAACGTCGACGACGGCGCCGCGGCGGTCAGGCCCGTGGCTGAGAAGGCCGGCATCATCTACTTCCCCTACGCCTTCCCGAAGGAACTCTACACCAAGCCCGCCTCCAACGCCGTGCTCGGCATGGTCGCGAGCTACCAGTCCGGTCCGGCGATCTACAAGTATCTGAAAGAGAACAAGGGCGTGAAGACGGTCGCGTTCGTCGCGGCCAACGAATCCGACCCGCTGAGCCAGCGCGACAGCGGCGTGGCCGCGGCCAAGGCGCTCGGCCTCGACGTCGTCGCCGCCTCCGACACCTACGCGAACGACACGCGCGACTTCACGCCCGTCCTGACCCCGATCGTGAAGCTCAACCCGGACCTGCTCGTCCTTTCCGGCGTCGCGCCGGCGAACGCGCCGCTCCTCATCCGCTCGGCGCGCGAGCTCGGCTACAAAGGCCTCATCTCCACCGAGACGGCGCAGGACGCCAAGGTGCTCGAGGAAGGCGCGGGCGACCTCGCCGACGGCTTCATCTCGGTCGGCGGCGCTTCGACGCCCGAAATCCGCTCCAAGGCGATGGAGGAATTCATCGACCGCTACACCAAGAAATTCGGCGAGTACAACGACGAATCGAACACCAAGGTCTATGCGCTGCAGTATATCGTCGACACGCTCAAGGCCGACCCGAAGGCGATCGACGACGTCGACGAATTCAAGAAGACGATCGACGCGTTCTCGGCCCCGAATCCATACCTGAAGGACTCCTCGGCGACGCTGCACTATGTCGGCACGACCTCGTTCGGCCAGAAGCGCCAGCTCGCCGTCCCGCTCGTCGTCAACGAGTACAAGGACGGCAAGTTCGAGACGCTGTTCATTGCCAACGTCGACTGATCAGCCTTCGTGCTCCTTCGTGAACTTTGTGGTGAACATATCCACCACAAAGGACACGAAGGGTCACAAATCACGTCGAACTTTCAGAGGCTTGAGGCGGCATGGAACAGGTCATCGCCAATGGGCTCTATCTCGGCGCGCAATACGCCATGATCGCGCTCGGCCTGACGCTGATCTTCGCGCTCATGAACGTGCTGAATTTCGCGCACGGGCAGATGTACGTGCTCGGCGGATTCGTCGTCTATGAAGTCTACGGCCTGATGAAGCTGCCCTTCGTCGTAGGCCTCATCGCCTCCGCGCTCACGCTCGCCGTCGTCGGCGCGGCTCTGGAACGCTTCCTGTTCCGCACCGTGATCCGGCGCAGTGAACGCGAGGAGAGCACGATGCTGCTGGCCGCCGGGGTCGCCTATTTCCTCGACGCGGCGATCTTGCTCATGTTCGGGGAGAAGCAGCGCGGCGTACACAAGATCGTCAACGGCGTCTTCATCTGGGACAACCTGATCCTCCCCTGGGACCGCATCCTCGTTGCGGGCCTCGCCGTCGCCTTCATCGTCGCCTTCATCCTCATGATGCAGTTCACCAAACCCGGCCGCGCCATGCGAGCCATGGCGCAGGACCGGGTCGCAGCGCAACTGATGGGCGTGCCGGTCGCGTTCTACGGCTTGGTCGGCTTTGCGCTCGGCGCCATGCTTGCGGGCCTCGTCGGCGGACTTCTGGTGACGATCACCGGCGTGAATTCCGGCATTGGCGGGGCGATCTCGATCAAGGCTTTCATGATGGTGATGATCGGCGGCGCGGGCGTGGTCGGCGGCGCGATCGCGGGCGGCTTCATCCTCGGCATGCTGGAATCGGTCGGCCTGACCGTCCTTCACGCCTATGGCGACATCACCTATCTCGTCATCTTCGTCGCCCTGATGGTCTTCCTCGCAATCCGCCCCAACGGCCTGATGGGCAAGCCATGGGGATGAGCCGATGACCCGGATGCAGCGCAGCGCGCGCGCCGCGGCCGTCGCGCTCTTTCTCCTGATCGTATTCGTGGTCATTCCGCTCGCCATATACGAGACGCATCGCACCGATCTCTATTATACGCTGAGCTCGGTCGCGCTGCTCGCCATCGCTTCCGGCGGCGTCTGGCTCACCTTCTACATCGGCCGCATCAATATCGGCCAGGGAGCGTATGCGCTCGCGGGCGGCTATGTCTCCGCAGTCCTGGTCTCCACCTACGGCCTGTCGTTCTGGCTGAGCCTGCCGATCGCGGGGCTCTTCTGCGCCCTGATCAGCGTGCTGATCGGCCTGCCGATCCTGAGATTGCGCGGCGTCTATTTCTCGATGGTCACGCTGGTGCTGACCGAAGTGGCCCGGCTTTCGGCGCTCGCCCTGCCCGTCACCAACGGCGCCAAGGGCATCACCAGCATTCCCATGCCCGGCGCGATTGGCCTCTTGGGGCTGACGATCGTCCCGGCGTTCGACTCTTTCGCCGAACCGAACGCCGCCTTCTACTTCCTGTCGGTGACGATGATGACGCTCACTTTCGCCGCTCTCTGGCGGCTGGTGAATTCGCGCGTCGGCCATCTGTTCGCGGCGTTGCGCCAGAACGAGGCGCTCGCCTCGTCCATGGGCGTCAACGTGCCGCTTCTGCGCGTGCTCGCCTACGCAATCTCCTCGTTCCTGGGCGGGATCGGGGGCGCGATCTTCGTCGCCATCGCCCAGTCGATCTATCCGTCGAGCTTCACCGTCAACGACAGCGTGAACTTCATGCTCAACTGCTTCCTCGGCGGCTTAAGCTACGTGTTCGGCCCGATGCTCGGGACGCTGGTGCTCTATTTCGGCTGGGACCTTCTTTTCCAGACCGGCCAGTACCAGCTCCTCATCTATTCCGGCGTGATGATCCTGCTGATCGTCGCGCTGCCGAACGGGCTTCTCAGCCTGCGCTGGCCATCGAGGAAAGCGCCATGACGGCGCCGATCCTGGAGGTCCGCGACCTCACCAAGCGCTTCGGCGGCTTGACCGCGGTCAACGAGGTCTCGTTCGACGTCGAGCCGAACGCGATCCTGTCGATCATTGGCCCCAACGGCGCCGGCAAGTCGACCATCTTCAAGCTGATCTCGTCGTTTGAAAAGCCGACGCGCGGCGAGGTTCGTTTCAACGGCGAGGTGATCTCGGGCCTCGCCCCGCATATCGTCGCCCGCAAGGGGGTGGTGCGCACCTTTCAGGAGACGACCATCTTCAAGGGCATGACGGCGCGCGACAGCGTCATCGTCGCCCATCACCTCCGCTCGCGCGCGAGCCTTGCCGGCTTCTACGTCGGCTCGGCGGCGGCGCGCCGCGACGAACAGGCGTTCGGCCGCTCGGCCGACGAGATCCTGGATTTCCTCGGTCTCGGCGCCGTCAAGAACGAGCTCGCGAGCAACCTGCCGCAAGGCCATCTGCGTGCCCTCGGCATCGCGATCGGGCTCGCCGCCGACCCAAAGGTCCTGCTGCTCGACGAACCCTTCGCCGGTATGAACGTCGACGAAACCAATCGGGCGGTCGAGATGGTCTGGGCGGTGCGCGACCGCGGCGTGACCTGCCTGCTCGTCGAGCACGACATGCCGGCGGTGATGAAGATCTCCGACCGCATCGTCGTGATCAATTTCGGCGTCAAGATCGCCGAAGGGACGCCAGCCGAGATCCGATCCAACGACAAGGTCATCGAGGCCTATCTCGGCGTCGAAGACGAATCGATCGGGCTCTAGACCATGGCCCCCATGCTCGCGCTCGATGGCGTCGAACTCTACTACGACCATGTCTACGCGCTGAAGGGCGTGTCGATCGCCCTCGACGAGGGCGAGACGGTCGCGCTGATCGGCGCGAATGGCGCCGGCAAATCGTCGATTTTGCGCGCCATCACGGGCCTCCGCCGCATCCGCAAGGGGTCGATAACCTTCGAGGGCCAGCGGATCGACGGGCTCGACCCGGCAGCGATCGTCAAGCTCGGCATCGCCATGGTCCCCGAAGGTCGCCGGGTGTTCCCCTACATGAGCGTGCGCGACAACCTGCTCATGGGCGCCTTCTCGCGTTCGGACGCGGCGGGCGTTCGCGCCTCGCTCGACGACGTGCTGCACCGCTTTCCCCGCCTCAAGGATCGCCTGCGCCAAGTGGCGGGAACAATGAGCGGCGGCGAGCAGCAGATGCTGGTGCTCGGCCGTGCGTTAATGGCCAAGCCCAGGTTGCTGCTGCTCGACGAACCCTCGCTCGGCGTCGCGCCGAAGATCGTCCAGGACATCGCCCGCTCGATCGTCGCGATCAACCGCGACGAGAAGGTCAGCGTGCTGCTGGTCGAGCAGAACTCGCGCATGGCGCTCCGCATCTCCCACCGCGCCTACGCGCTGTCGACCGGCTCGATCGCGCTTGCCGGCCATTCGGCCGACCTCGCCCAGGACGAGCGCGTGCAGCATCTCTATCTGGGCGGTGAGGTCTGAGGGCGCATGCCATGCTGATCTGCGTCGTCAACCCGAACACCACCGCCTCCATGACGGCGAAGATCGGGGTGGCGGCCAAGGCCGCCGCCTCGCCCGGCGTCGAGGTCCGGGCCGTCAATCCGAACTTTGGCCCGCCGAGCATCGAAGGCTATTTCGACGAAGCCTTCGCCGTTCCGGGGCTTCTCGACGAGATCGCCAGGGCCCCTGACGCGAACGCCTTCGTCGTCGCCTGCTTCGACGACACGGGTCTCGAAGCCGCGCGTTGCGCAACCACCGCGCCCGTGGTCGGCATCGGCGAGTCGGCCTTCCACGTGGCGAGCCTGATCGCGGAAAAGTTCAGCGTCGTGACCACCCTCGCCCGCTCGATCGCGCCGATTGAGAAGAACCTCGTCAAATACGGCCTCGCCGCGCGCTGCGCCCGGGTGCGCGCCGCCGACGTTCCCGTCCTCGCGCTGGAAGAGCCGGGGTCCGACGCCCGCCGCACGATCGAGGCCGAGATTTTTCGCGCGCTTGCGGAGGACGGCGCGGACGCGATCGTGCTCGGTTGCGCCGGCATGACCGACCTTGCGCGCGACCTCGAACAGAAAGCCGGCGTTCCGGTGCTCGACGGAGTCGCCTGCGCCGTCGGTCTCGCCGAGACGCTCGCGAGGCTCGGGCTGAAAACCTCGAAGCGCAACAGCTACGCCCCGCCGCTGGCGAAGGCGTACGCGGGCGAGTTCGCGAAGTTCTCGCCGAGGTGAGGCCTCGAAGCCCTTCGCCCCGCGAAGCGGGGAGACGGTGGCCGAAGGCCGGATGATGCGGCTGCGCCGCCCCTCACCCCGACCCTCTCCCCGCTTACGCGGGGCGAGGGGGACGCCTCCTACTTGATCGGCGGAACCGGCAGCACGGTCTCGCCCTCTTGCATCACGTAGGTGTGGTCGAGCGCATGCCACGGCGGGCGGATCGACGGGTCGGTCGGATGCGGCTCGTCGTGGCGGACGAAGGCGCCGACCAGCGCCTTGGTGACGCCGAACTGCGGGTCGTCCTCAAGATTGGGGTCTGACGGGTCGTAGACCTGCGAGATCAGCACCTTGTAGCCCGGCTTGACGATCAGCGCGTGCAGATGCGCCGGCCGTTTCGGCTGACGGTTCTGGGCTTTGAGCAGGCGCCCCACGACGCCACCGGTCCGGATCGGATAGCCGACCATCTTCACCGTCGAGAACCAGAAACGGCCGTCCGCGTCGGTCGTGAATTTGCCCCGCAGGTTCATTTCCGCCTGGTCCGGATCGTGGTTCTCGTAAAGGCCGAGCGGCGAGGCGTGCCAGACGTCGACCTCCGCGCCTTCGATCGGCGCGCCCGACGCGTCCACCACGCGTCCCGTCACCATGAGCGACTCGCCGGGCGTCGGGGAGCGCAGGATCGATCCTCCGTTTGGAACGCGCGGCGAATGCAGGCGCCAAAACGGACCGAGCAGGGACTGGGACGTCTCCGCGCTCCCGTCGACGCCGTTGTTCAAGAGGCAGACCAGCGACGACACGCCGAGGGAGCCGGCCAACAGCACCGTCTCGTTGTGCGTGTCGGTCGAAAGCCGGCCGATTTCGTTGACGACGGCGGTTGCCGCGCGGAACTCGGCCTCCGTCAGCCGCACCTCGCGCACGAAGGCGTGCAGGTGCTTAACGAGCGCGATCAGGATCTGGCGCAGTCGCGGGTCTTCGGTTCGCGCCATGGCGGCGAGCGCGTCGAGGTTCACGTCGTCGAGGTCGCTGATGATCATTCAAGCCCCCAAACCGAGGCGCTCGCGCGCGCTCTCGGTTCCCGTCGCCACCGGCGCGCTCTCGGCCACTTTTGCGAGACCGAACAGCGGCATGCCGCTATAGACCGATTCGTATTCGCCGGCGCGCACCCGATACGTCTCGTGCCAGATGCCGACGTCGCCGCGCGAATCCTTCATCCGGCGATTGAATTCGACCCACGCCGGCCAGTGCGCCTTTTCCCGGGCGCGGGCGTAGGCCTCGAGTCAGTCGAAACTGCGCCAGTATTGGACCAGGGTCGTCATCCCGAGGCTGGTGTATCCGAGGCAGCCGATCCCTGCCGGCGCGGCGTCCAACTCCTTGAGCATCTTTGGCATCGCCATCAAGACGGGCAGCCATCTGTGGACCTTCCACGGTTTGTTGATTCGCATGCCGATCAGGAACACGACGAAATCGCCTTCGATCCGCGCCGTCACGCGGCTTTCGAGGATGGCGGGCATGAGCGGCCTCCTTTCTGCCGCACCATTGTAGCTGCGATCGGCGACCGCGGCGACGCGGTTGCAGCCGCGCTGAGCGCGGCCGACGCTCTCAGCGAGTGGTTGCCGGTTGCTTCGTAAGCGGCACGGCGATCACAGGGCGATCGCACCTACCAAATCGCGCGGCATCCGATAGCATTGTGAGCGGGCCGTGGATGCGTCGGGTAGCGCCGTGAAGAATGACAGTCATAATGACACTCATCAAGACAGTCGCAAAGGCGACGATCGCTATCGCCGGGTCGAGTTGATCACAGGGACGACGC
>Ga0074045_10001600_pt1 | contig 21722 bp, 20 predicted proteins | sample BogForMeECP23OM2_FD_94442 | JGI IMG/M metagenome (GOLD analysis project Ga0074045, IMG submission 94442) | Bog forest soil microbial communities from Calvert Island, British Columbia, Canada - Bog Forest MetaG ECP23OM2 | ecosystem: Environmental > Terrestrial > Soil > Wetlands ... | reverse complement strand
AGCCGGTGACAGTGAGGCGTCTGAGCATGATGTGCCGCCAGTCAACTTCCACCTTGCTGCCGTGCAGGAAGGCGATCATCACCAGCCGCCCCTCGAGCGCGAGGCACCTCAGGTTTCTTGCAATGTATTCGCCGCCGACCATGTCGAGCACAAGGTCGACGCCGCGTTTGCCCGTGATGCGGGCCACCTCGGCCACGAAATCCTGCTCGCGGTAGTCGATCACGTGGTCGGCACCGATGTCGCGACAAAATGCGGCCTTGGCCGGATTGCCAACCGTGGTGGCGACCGTCGCCCCGAACACCTTCGCCAGTTGGATCGCGGCAAGGCCGATGCCGCTCGAGCCGCCATGCACGAGGAACAGTTCGCCTTCGCGCAGCCGTCCGCGCTCGAAGACGTTGTGCCAGACGGTGAAAAAGTTCTCCGGAAGGCTCGCCGCCTCGAGCAGCGACAAGCCGCCCGGCGGCGGCAGGCAGTAGGCCGCCGGCGTGGTGCAGTACTCGGCGTAGCCTCCGCCCGGGGTGAGGGCGCAGACCACCTCGCCGATGCGCCAGTCTTCGACTCCCTCGCCGACCGCGGCGATGCTGCCGGAGACCTCGAGTCCGATTATCGGCGAGGCGTCGGGCGGCGGTGGATAACCCCCCGCGCGCTGCACGCAATCAGGCCGATTGACGCCGGCATAGGCGACGCGAATCAGTACCTCGCCGTCCTTGGGCACCGGCAGCTGGGTTTCCGCGACGGTCAACACGTCCGGCGGCCCGGGCTCGCGGGCGAGGATATAGCGCATGGTCGAGGGCAAGTTCATGATCGACTGCTGCCTGATCGTTCGTTGTTCGGACGTACAATTGTAGCCTCCCGGTCGGCGGTATGAACGCGAACCTTTACGCGCTCCTGCGCGATCATTTCCCGGAAGACGCGGAGCAGCCCTGCCTGCTCATTCCAGGGGGCCCGGTCATCCACTACGACGACCTCGACGCGGCATCGGCGCGCATCGCCCACGCGCTGCTGGGCGCCGGCTGCCGCGTCGGCGATCGCGTGGCCGTGCAGACCGACAAATGCCCCGACTCGCTCGCGCTCTATCTCGCCTGCCTGCGCGCCGGCCTGGTTTACCTGCCGCTCAACACGGGCTATCAGAAGGCGGAGCTCGCGTATTTCTTTGCCGACGCCGAACCGGCGCTCGTCGTCTGCGACCCGGACGCGGCGCAGCTCATCGCCGGCCTCAGGCCGCAGGCTAGCGTTCTTACGCTTCGCGATCGCGCCGGCACGCTGCTCGAGTGCGCCGACCATGAGCCGGAACAGTTCGAAACCGTGATGTCCCGGGCCGATGACCTCGCGGCAATTCTCTACACCTCAGGGACTACCGGCCGCTCCAAGGGCGCGATGCTTTCGCATCGCAACCTTGCCAGCAATGCCCTTACGCTGGTCTCGCAGTGGGGGTTCACGCGCGGCGATGTCTTGTTGCACGCGCTGCCGGTGTATCACGTGCACGGCCTGTTCGTCGCCTGTCACTGCGCGTTGCTCTCCGGCAGCCGGATCCTTTGGCTGCCCAAGTTCGACGCCGCCGAGGCCTGCGCGCGATTGCCGCAGGCAACGGTGATGATGGGCGTCCCGACGTTCTACACGCGGCTGCTCTCCGAGCCGCAGTTCGGTGCCGCGTCCTGCCGCAACATCCGCCTTTTCGTGTCGGGGTCGGCACCGCTGCTGGCCGAAACCTTCGAGACATTCCGCGCCCGCACCGGGCACGCCATCCTCGAGCGCTACGGCATGACCGAAACCGGAATGAACACCGCGAACCCGCTCTCTGGCGAGCGGATCGCGGGCACGGTGGGCCCGCCGTTGCCTGGCGTCTCGGTGCGCATCGTCGACGCGGAAGGGCGCCCCTGCGACACCGGCGTGGTCGGCGATATCGAGATCAAGGGGCCGAATGTCTTTCGCGGCTATTGGCGCATGCCGGAGAAAACGCGCGAGGAATTCAGCGCCGAGGGTTACTTCAGGACCGGCGACCTGGGCGAGTGGCTTGCCAACGGCTATCTTCGCCTCGTCGGTCGCGCCAAGGACCTGATCATCACCGGCGGCCTCAACGTCTACCCGGCGGAAATCGAGGAGAGGATCAACGCCCTTCCCGGGGTACTCGAATCGGCGGTGATCGGCATTGCCGATGCCGATTTCGGTGAAGCCGTGACCGCGGTGGTCGTTGCCCGCTCCGGCTGCGGGCTCGCCGAGGATGACCTCATCGCCACCCTCAAGGCGGAGTTCGCCGGCTTCAAGGTGCCAAAGCGGGTGCACTTTGCGACCGAGCTGCCGCGCAATGCCATGGGCAAAGTGCAGAAAAGCGTGTTGCGGGACAGGTACGCGCGGCAATAACTCTCGCCGGCTCTCAATAAGTCGTGGCTTTCCACAACATGAACACCGCAATGACCAGCAGCAGGCCGGCGAAGACGCGGCGCAGCCTGGTGACCGGCAGGCTGTGGGCAACCCTGACCCCGAGCGGCGCGCAGAGCATGCTTGCGACGACGATGGCGGCAAGGGCGGGAAGGTAGATGTAGCCCAGCGAGTAGGGGGGCAGGCCCTGCAGTCTCAGTCCGGCGATGATGTAGCCGACGGTCCCGGCCAGCGCAATGGGAAACCCCAGCGCCGCCGATGTGGCGACCACCTTGTGGATTCGGACGTTGCACCAGAGCATGAATGGCACGGAAAGGAATCCGCCTCCCGCTCCGACCATGCTCGACAGCACGCCGATGGCCGTGCCCACGCCGAACAGGCCGCCCCGGCCCGGTAGATTCCGCGTGGCTTTCGGCTTGCTCTCGAGCAGCATCTGCGCCGCCGAGCTTCCGGTGAACAGCGCGAAGACCCCCGCCAACAGCGCCGAAGACATGCCGGCCACGATCTGCGGCCCGACCAGCGAACCGAGCAGGATGCCCGGCGTCATGCCCCACACCACGTGCCAGAGGACCGCGCCACGCTGCGCGTGCGCGCGGGTGCTCGATATCGAGGTGAAGACGACCGTCGCAAGGGAGGTGGCGATTGCCATGTGCACAACGTGGTTCGGGGGAAAGTGCTCGCGCCCGAAAATGACCGTCAGTACCGGGATCACCATGATGGCGCCGCCGATGCCGAGCAGCCCGGCCAGGAAGCCGACGCCACAGCCGATCGCAATGAAGACCGGGATCAGCTGCCAATCCACTCTACCGCCGCAACATGCTCTCGGTTATATAGGTCCACTCGCGGGGATCCACCGGCGTGATCGACAGCCGGTTGCCCCGCTGCAGCAGTCGCATGCCGGCGAGCTCGCGCTGGGCGCGCAATTCGGCGAGCGGGACGAGGCGAGTCTTCGCGACCAGCGTCACCTCGACGTTGAACCAGCGCGGCGCGGCGCGTGTTGCCTTCGCGTCGTAGTACGGGCTCTTGCGGTCGAATTGCGATGCGTCCGGATACGCCGCCTTGCTTATGCGCACGATGCCGGCGATGCCCGGCTCGGGGCAACTCGAATGATAGAAGAAGGCTTGATCGCCGACCTGCATTTGGTCGCGCATGAAGTTGCGCGCTTGATAGTTGCGCACGCCGAACCAGGCGATGGTCTTGCCGGGTAGCTTGGCGAGGTCATCGATCGATACCTCATCGGGCTCCGACTTCATCAGCCAGTAACGCATAGGTAGTCCAGTAGCGTCCCAAGTCGTCCAACAAGTATATCGATATCAAATACTTGATACCATGGTTCGCGCGCCATCGGCCTCGAGGGGTTCTACGCAGTCTCCTAAAATCCATCCCAAAGTCTCACCCAACGAGCGATAAGAACATCTCCGGCAGGCATTAAGTCGGATCAACGCAACTCGACAGCCACTTCATTGCCTCCGTCTCGGAAGTATAAACGTCCAGCATCAAGCCAAAATCCGCAGCCACCCTCACCCCAAACTTCTCAGGGTGAATGTATTCGGCGCGGACGACCAGCGCGACAACGACCATGCCTTCGGCTTCCTGTGCCCACTCTTCAGCGATCAAGAAGCGGTCAATAAGAGATGGGATGGACACCCCGATCAAGCCGGTGGCTTCAACGAGCAGTTTATCTACACCCCGATCTCGGCAATATACGATTTCATCGGTAATGAGTTCAACCGCTTCAATAAGAGAGCATTCGCCGGAGAGGCGAAGCTGGCAGATACCTTCTCTGACTTCTATATGCTCTTGTAGGTGCATGATACGACCCGGCTACCACTGCCTGACGAACTCTACCGGCATCGAGCGGACGGTGAGCACCATCGACGGGCCGTCCGGGTTGATCTAAGCAGAACGGACCGCCATTATCGCTTACCGTCATCGTTTGGACGCGTTGCTCTCCGAACAAGACGAACAGGTCAATCGGCTCGATAGTCGGCAGCGATTCGCTCCCTTGCCGCTATGCTTCGTTCATTCTCTGAATACCCGCAGTAAACTCAGGGTCGAGCAAGGCCGCCAAATGTTTGTGCATAGTTTCCGGACACCCGCCCAGCGTCGATCGGCAGGCTGCGCGCCCTTGAATTCGGACAATCCGACTGCACCGTGACGCCGCATATCTTCGCGCCGATCGCCGTGGCGGTGCTGGTCGCGGCCTTCATCCAGGGAACCACCGGGGTCGGCTTCGCGCTCATCATTGCGCCCGTTCTGGCATTGCTGGCACCTGATCTGTTGCCCTCGTGCCTGCTGGTGATGATGATCCCACTCAATGTCTACGTCGCTTGGCGCGAGCGCGCGGCGCTGGACCGCTCCGGTGCCGCTTGGATTACGGCCGGGAGATTCCCGGGAACCTTCGGTGGCCTGTGGATCCTTTCCCTGGTGACATCGAGGCATCTCGGCATCTTGGTCGGCGCGGCAACCATTCTGGCGGCGATCGCCACGCTCATCGCCCCGTCGTTTACGCCGGGCCGCCGGGCGTACATCGCAGCCGGCGTCCTTACCGGCGTCACGGAGACAGCGACCGGGATTGGGGGGCCTCCGCTTGCGCTGGTCTATCAGCATCAAGCTGCGGCCACGCTTCGCTCCACGCTCGCGTTCTGCTTCCTGGTGGGCCAATTGATGTCGCTCGCCTTCCTGGCAACCGTGGGCCGGGTGAATGAATCGCAGCTCAGTGCGGCACTCATGCTCCTGCCGACGCTGGCAATCGGTGCAGGCGCGAGTCGCTTGAGCCATGCGCGGGTCGGCGGCCGCAAGCTGCGCGTATTCGTGCTGCTCTTCGCGATCGTGTCGGGCGCGCTGGTACTAATTTCAGGCCTGTAACGATCCGCTTTGCGCCAGTGTCTCGAATCCGGCCCCACGCATCGATGACGTCAACTACCTCGTGCGGCTGGATACGGGCACGGGGAAGAACTGCCCCTAGCCGCGAATCGTCGCAACCTTCACGCAGTCAAACCACCCAAAGGGCCTCTGCCGCGCTTTGGGCAGAGGCCCTTTCAGCTTGCGGACTGCGACAGGCGGTAGAAGGCATCGCCTGTGACAGGCGACGAGGCGTGCATGCGTTGCGGCGCAGTGGCGCCGCGACTCGAAAGTCGCTTAGTCGATACCAACGCACCACGGGGCAAGAGTTCTGACGGGGCGATCCAGGTATATCTTGCGCAGTTGCTCCCGGATCTCCCGGGCGCGAAGGATTTCCCCTGGCGAGGCTATGACCGGCACCTTGAGGCCGCGGGCAGAGGCGAAAGCGCCGGCGCGGGAAGGTCGGTTGGGGTCCGTGCCGGGCCATTGCGGCTGCGCGGCGCTTGCCGGGCTCGGCATCACCGACTCGCGCTCGGCCAACAGCGGCTCACGGCTGTTACGCGGGCGCATGCCAGCCTGCGTCCGCCCATAGCTCGCCGCTGACCGCCGAGTTGGCGAGCATAAAGCAGATCGCATCGGCGATCTCCTCCGGGCGAATCAACCGGCTGAGCTGCGTGAAGGGCAGGATGTGCTTGCTGATGTAGTCATCGCCCATCGCCCGCACCATCGGCGTGTCGGTGAATCCGGGGTGAATAAGTCCGCAGCGCACGCCGTAGAAAACAGCCTCCTTCATGATCGTCGCCGCCGCTCCCTCCAGGCCAGCCTTGGCGCTGGCGTAGGAGATCTGGCCGCGATTGCCCTGCGACGAAACGGAGCCGATGAACACGATCGCGCCCTGCATTCCCTCCGCCGGCTGCCATCGCTTGAGGCCGCAGGCGGCGCGATTCTCGGCAATGCGTCCGATCATCTCGAGCGCCCAGTACACGGGCGCGACGAGGTTCACGTCGAGCACCTGCTTGAACCGCTCCACCGGATAGATGCGTGCCTCGCCGGTGAGCTTGTCGATACGGACTGCAAGATCGTCGCGCGTGATGCCGGCGGCCGGCACGCACATGGTCACGGTGTCGAACTGGCTGCTGATCGAGTCGTAGACCGAAGCGCAGAACGCCTGGTCGGTCGTATCGCCCTGGTAGGGGTAGGCGACCTGCCGGCCGGCCTTCGCGTTGACCTCTGCGGCGACGCCTTCGATGGCCTCACCGATGTCCACCAGGGCCATCGCGCGCACGCCACGGCGCGCGAGCTCAAAGGTTACAGCCCGCCCTATCCCGCTGGCCGCACCGGTGATTACCGCAACCTTTCCCGAACATTCCATGGAGGCTCCCGACGAAATTGCTGCACTGCAATATGGGAGCCTATAGCAAGCCGCAGCAGGGTTATTGACGTACCTCAAAGAAACCGTCGGCCGCAGCGGCCACGGGGCCGGCTAACGGTTGCCAATCGACTCCTGGCGCGGCCCTACGATTCGGTCTGCCTGAACCGGCGTTGCCTCGAAGCCGCCGGATGTCGCCCGGCGAGGCCCTCGACGGGGCGCCGGCGTTTGCAGACGAGTCCGGTGATGCCGGGAATGGCAGCCCAGCCGATTCGTTGTCCGCGGGGTTGCGGAGTAAGTACCAACAACGACGCGTCACCCGACCGCGACGCGAAAAAAACGCGGCGTCCTTCGACGCCGCGTCCGGATAGGCCCCCCGCCTGTGCCGTGCCGACCGTCATCTTGAACCTCGGTTCAAGAGGGTCGCCTGCCTGGACCATTAGGCACTTCCACGTGGGGAGCGCACACCGGTCCGTTAAGGCGCAGCAACCTCGCTAACGTAGCATTGGTTCAAAGAGTATTTGGCCAGATCGAACACCGCAGGGGACGTTCTTCGCAGTCGAGCAAGGCGGTCGCGCCCACGCCGGTACCCCGGCGTCAGAACAACTTTTCCTGCTCCGCCATCGCGCGATCAATGGCAGCCTGCATCAAGGAAATTCTACGCTCAATGGCCGCGCTGTCAAAACCTTCGCTGACGGGTGCACCGCTTCTCGCGCGCAGCAACTCGTGCGCAATATTGAGCGCCGCCATCACCGCGATGCGCTCGGAGCCCGCGACCTTCCCGGAATCCCGGATCTCGCGCATACGCCGATCGAGAAATTGCACCGCCTGCTGCAACTCTTCGCGTTCCGACTCCCGGCACGCAACCCGATAGTCACGGCCAAGAAGCGACACGTCAAGGGTTAGCGGGCGCTCTTCCATGTATCAGTTCGCCGACTCGGGCAACTGCTGCAGCAGCGAATCGAGGCGTTTGGTCGCCGCGGCCATTCGCGTCGCCAGCGCGCGACGCTGCTCTTGCGCACGTGCCAGCTCGCGCTTGAGCGACTCGTTCTCGGCGCGCACCCGGTGATAATCGGCCAGCAGCAGGGCGAGCTTTTGCTCCAGCTTGGCCAGTTCGGAATCCATCAGTCACTATAGGCGGAACGTTTCAGCGCCGTCAACCAGCGACGCTGCGCAGCGCCTATCAGTCGATGTCGAGGCGTTCGTATGAAACCTGGAGAATCTCGAGCTGCTCGACGCCACCGGGCGTGCCGAGCCTGACGCTGTCCCCCTCGCGTGCCTTGATCAATGCCCGCGCCATCGGCGACACCCAGCTGATGTATCCGCGCGAAGTATCGATCTCGTCAACGCCGACGATGCTGATCGTGCGCTGCTCGCCACGCCCGTCCCTGACCGTGACGGTCGCGCCGAAGAAGATCTGGTCGGCGTTGTCTGCGTCACGCTGTGCCGCCGGGTCGACCACCTCGGCGCGATCGAGCCGCTTGATGAGAAAGCGGATGCGGCGATCGATCTCGCGCAACCGTTTCTTGCCGTAAATGTAGTCCGCGTTTTCCGATCGGTCGCCGTTGCTGGCCGCCCACGCGACGGTCGCCACGACCTCGGGCCTTTCCTTGTCGCTAAGACGACTCAGTTCATCCTTGAGCCGCGCGAAGCCGCCCGGCGTCATGTAATTGCGGCTCCCGGCGGGAAGGGGCGAAACCTCCTCGAGATCGTCGTCGAGCTCGATCTCTTCTTCCCGAGTGAAGGCTTTGCTCATGCCGACTGTTTCACGTTCAACCTCAAAGCGGGCCGGCCGGCGCCGTCCCATTGCCAATTATATGCCCCGGCGCGACCGAGCGCAGCGCTGACGCGGGATATAATCGCCGCTGTTGTCGCCCCGCCCCCCTCCGCGCGTTCGCCGCGATGCCCCGGATCTCAGCCGTATTCGCCCTGGTAAGTCTTGCCGCCATCGCGCTTGCCGCGTTCGTCCTGGCGCTGTCGATTGGCAGCGTCGCCATCGAGCCGTCATCGGTCCTGCGCGCGCTGTTTTCTTCCGGTGACGAGACCCAGCGCGCGATCGTGCGCGGACTGCGCCTGCCGCGGGCACTCGCGGCATTCGCCGCCGGCGGATCTCTTGCAGTCGCCGGCGCGCTACTGCAGGTACTGCTCAGGAACCCGCTTGCCGATCCCTACGTGCTTGGCGTGTCCGGCGGCGCGGCTGCCGGCGCGCTTTTGACGATGTTGCTGGGCGCCGTCGCCTGGCTCGTTCCCGTCGGCGCGTTCGGCGGCGCATTCGCCTCGACGATCCTTGTATTCGGCCTGGCGCGAGGCAGTGGCCCGTGGTCGCCGACCCGCTTGCTGCTGACCGGTGTGGTCGTTGCCGCTGGCTGGGGTGCCGTGGTCGCGCTCATCCTTTCGCTGGCGCCGGAGACGCAGCTGCGGGGCATGCTGTTCTGGCTCATCGGCGACCTTTCGGCGCCGCCGGCAGCGTGGCTGACGCTCGCGGCGCTGCTCTTCGCCATCGTCGCGGTGATGCCGTTTGCCGGCGATCTGAACGCCCTGGCACGCGGCGAAATCACCGCCGCGGCGCTGGGTGTCGACGTCGAGCGCCTGCCCTGGCTGCTGTTCGCGCTTGCCGCATTGCTGACCGCGGCCGCGGTGACCACCGCCGGCGCAATCGGCTTCGTGGGCCTGATCGTGCCGCATGCCGTTCGCCTCGTGCTCGGCAACGACCAGCGCCTGCTGTTGCCGGCATCGGCCCTGGCAGGAGGGGCCCTGCTTCTCGTCGCCGACACCGTGGCGCGACAAGTCACCGCGCCGGCGCAGCTGCCTACCGGGGTCGTGACCGCTCTGATCGGCGTGCCTACGTTTCTGTATCTGCTGCGTCGCGAGTATCGATGAGCGCACCGCTGCTCGCCGCCCGCGGCCTCACCGTGACCATCGCCGGCATTCGCGTATGCAGCGGGCTCGATCTTACGGTCGAGCCCGGCCAATGCTGGGCGATTCTGGGCCGCAATGGCACCGGCAAGACGACCTTGTTGCACACGCTCTCGGGGCTGCGCCGCCCGGCAGCGGGCACGATCGAAATTCTCGGCCGGCCGCTCGCCGTCACCAGCCGCCGCGACATCGCGCGCCTGCGCGGCCTGCTGGCGCAGGACGACAGCGACGCGTTTCCCGCCACCGTGCTCGAGACCGTGCTCATCGGCCGGCACCCGCATCTTTCGCGCTGGCAGCTGGAGGGCGCCGAGGATCTGCGGATCGCGCGCAACGCGCTCGCCGCCACCGACATGACGGGAACCGAGGCGCGCGACGTGCGCACGCTCTCCGGCGGCGAGCGAAGGCGGGTGGCTCTCGCCGCGCTGCTCGCCCAGCAACCGCAACTGTTCCTGCTCGACGAGCCGTCAAGCCACCTCGATCTCGCGCATCAATTCGCGCTCCTCGATCGCCTCGCCGAAGCGGTCCGCCGCGGCGCCAAGGCACTGGTAATGGTCGTGCACGACATCAATCTCGCGACACGCTACTGCGACCATGCCCTGCTGCTCGCCGACGGCGCCGCGCTCGCCGGGCCCGCGCCCGAGCTTTTGCGCGCCGAGCGCCTGTCGGCCGTCTTCGGCGTCGAGCTCAAGGCCGTTGAGGGGCCGCGCGGCAGCCTCTTTGTGCCGCAGTGATCAACGCAGGTTGTCCCGCGCCCGATCCAGGACCGCGCAAAGCTGCTCGACCCCGGCGACGAACCGCGGCCCGGCGCGGTGCAGCAGATTGGCGTCGACGACGAACAGGTTGCCGTGCGCGACGGCGGGCAAGCCGCGGTAGCGCGTCCAGCCATCGAGCCAGCTCGGCCGCACGGCGTCGTCCGTGCCGGCGATGATGACCTCCGGCCGCGCCGCCAGCACGTCCTCCACGCCCACCGCGGGCGCCGGCTGCGAGAGACGCCCGAACACGTTCTCCCCGCCGCACAGGCGGATCGCGGCGCTGATCAGGTGAGCGCCGCCGACGGTATAGAGCGGCTGATTCCATATTTCGTAGAACACGGAGGGCTTCGACGCTGCGGCGGCGCGGTGCTCGAGCCGGGCAAGGCTTTCGCGGAGCGCGGCGGCCGCCGCCGCGGCCTGTGGCGCGGTCCCGGCCAGCCTGCCAAGCCGCTCGAGGTCGTCGGCGATCGCCTCCGGCTCGCGCGGATCGGAAACGAACATCGGCACGCCGAGGGCGCGCAAGCGCTCGACCTGCGCCGGGGCGAGATAGGGCCAGACGACGATAAGGTCGGGCCGGAGAGCAACGATTCGCTCCAGGTCCAGGCCCGCGGCAGTGCCGACATGAACCCGGCGCGCGGCCTCGGGTGGCCAGTCGGCCGGCGCCAGGACGCCGACCACGCGATCGCCCGCGCCGGCGGCAAACAGAAGCTCCGTGGCGTGTGGGGCGAGGCTCACGATGCGCCGCGCCGGAGCGGCGAGCACAATCGTCGCGCCGGTGGCGTCTGGCGCCGCGACCGGCGCGGCCAGAGCTTGGCCGCAAAGCGAGAGCAGCACTGCCGCGAAGAGGTTGGGGAGCACGCAGCGAACCAGTTTCGTCGCGGTTGCGCAGGCAGCCTGCAGCAACGCCGTTGATCGCGCCCGTCGGGCGCCGGGAGCAAGGCGCGGGCGCAACCGCGCGCATTATAGGCCCCTGTGGCCGCGCGATCGCGGGACCGGACCCTTCCCGGGCTGGTATAATTTTGCCCCTTTTCCCCGCTTAAGGCCTCCCCCGGATGACCACCGGCACCGAGGCGCACCGTGTGACGCAGAAGCTCTACATCCGCACGTTCGGCTGCCAGATGAACGAGTACGACTCGGACAGGATGGCCGATCTTCTGCACGCAACCGACGGCCTCGAGCCCGCCGATCGCCCCGACCAGGCCGACGTGATCCTGTTCAACACCTGCTCGGTGCGCGAAAAGGCGCAGGAGCGGGTCTTCCACGACCTCGGCCGCGTGCGCGAACTGAAAGCAGCCAACCCGGCGCTCATCATCGGGGTCGGCGGCTGCGTGGCGAGCCAGGAGGGCGCGGCGATCGTGCGCCGTGCCCCGTTCGTCGACGTGGTGTTCGGCCCGCAAACCCTGCACCGGCTGCCCGACCTCATCGCGCGCCGGCGCCAAACCGGGCAGCCGCAGGTCGACGTGAGCTTTCCGGAAATCGAGAAGTTCGACTCGCTCCCGCCGGCCCGCGTCGAAGGCCCGAGCGCCTTTGTTTCGATCATGGAAGGGTGCAGCAAGTATTGCACCTTCTGCGTGGTGCCCTATACCCGTGGCGAGGAAGTGTCGCGTCCTTTCGACGATGTGCTGACCGAGGTCGCCGACTTAGTCGACCATGGCGTGAAGGAAATCACGCTGCTGGGCCAGAACGTCAATGCCTACCGCGGCGCGATGGGCGATCGGCTGCAGTCGGGAGGCGAGACCGCCGATTTGGCGACATTGCTCGAATACCTCGCCGAGATGCCGGGCCTCGAGCGTATCCGCTACACCACCTCGCATCCCCGGGAAATGACGTCGAGCCTCATCGAAGCCTACGCAAGGATTCCGAAGCTCGTTTCGGCGCTGCATCTTCCCGTGCAGTCGGGCTCCGATCGGCTGCTCGCCGCGATGAAGCGCGGCTACACGGCGCTCGAGTACAAGGCGATCGTGCGCAGGCTGCGCGCGGCGCGACCGCAGCTGTCGCTCAGTTCCGACTTCATCGTCGGCTTTCCCGGGGAGACAGAGGCCGACTTCGAGCAGACGATGCGCCTGGTCGAGCAGATCGTTTTCGACGGCAGCTTCAGCTTCATCTACAGCCCGCGACCCGGAACACCCGCAGCGGATTATGCCCACCAGGTGCCGCGCGACGTCGCCCAGGCGCGGCTGGCGCGGCTGCAAGCGGCGCTCGACGCCCAGTACCGCATCCGAAGCGAGCGCATGCTCGGAACCGACGAGCGCGTCCTGGTGACCGGGCACGCCGCCAGGGACGGGCGCGAACTGCAGGCACGCACGGACAACAATCGCGTCGTCAACTTCGCCGGCGATGCCTCGCTCGTCGGCCGCTACGCCACGGTGACGATAACCGCCGCGCTGTCGCATTCGCTGCGCGGCGAATGGAAACCGGACTGACGCGTCTGCCGTTCTTGCCCGGCCCGCCCCCTATCTTCCACCTTCGACAATCCCCTGCCCGAGACCGAACATGTCAACGCGACCACCCCAACCGTTTGCTTCGCTTCAGCTCCTGGCCATGGCCCTGGTCGCGACGTCCCTTGCGCTCGCCGGCTGCGCCACCGTATCCGCCGCCGGCGCCACGCCGGAGGGCGCAGCCGCGGGCGCAGGCGCAGCCCCGGGGGCGGCCCCGGCGGCTGCCGCGGCCGGCCAGCCCCGTCCGTTCGCCGACGTGATCAAGGACGCCAAGCAAACGCCCGGACTGTTTCCCATGTGGCAGAAGGACGACAAGGTCTGGATCGAGATCGCCCCCGAGCAGTTCGGCGTGCCCTACCTCTTCACCGCCAATTTGAGTCGCGGCGTCGGCGAGCAGGGCGTGTACGGCGGGATGATGCTGCTCGACCAGATTGTCGTGTTCAAGCGCATCGGCAACTCGGTGCAGCTGCTGGCCAAGAACTACTCCTTCACCGGCGGGACCAACGCGCCCGTCGCCCAGGGGGTCAAGGAGGGCTTTACCGACAGCCTTCTGGGATCGACGACCGTGGCGAGCCAGCCGCAACCGGAGCGCAAGACCGTGTTGATCGACGCCAATGCGCTGCTGCTGACCGACATCCCCGCCGGCGAGCGTTTCACCACCGGCATCCACACCCGCAGCTACAGCTTCGACGCCAAGAACTCGAGTTTCGACGGCGTGCGCGGCTCCGCCGAGCAGTCGAGCTTCATCGTCTTGGCGCACTACTCCAACCCTAGGGCCTCGCTGCCGCCACCGCCGACGCCCAACCCGCCGCCACCGAACCCGTTTCCGCCCTTCACCACGCTCCCCGACGCCCGCAGCCTGTTCCTGGGCTACACGTACAACTTCGCGCAGCTGCCCGAAGCGATGACCCCGCGCCTGGCCGATCCGCGCGTAGGACATTTCGACAGCGAGGTCTGGGACTTCTCCACCGACACCAGCCACACTCCCAGGACGCACTACGTCAATCGCTGGCGGCTGGAGAAGAAGGATCAGGAGGCCGCGCTATCCGAGCCGAAGCAGCCGATCGTCTTCTGGATCGACCGCACCGTGCCCGAGAAGTATCGTGCGGCAGTGCGCGATGGCATCCTCGAATGGAACAAGGCGTTCGAGAAGATCGGCTTCAAGGACGCGATCGTCGTCAAGCAGCAGGACCAGGATTCCGCGGTCGACACCTACGACGCGAGGCACGCGACCGTGCGCTGGTTTGTCTCCAAGGATGCCGAGTTCGCGATCGGCCCATCCACGGTGGACCCGCGCACCGGCGAGATCCTGAACGCGCAGGTGGCCATCCCGGAGGCGTGGTCGCGCTACAACCGCACGTTCATTTCCGAGCAGGCGCCGCCGGCACCGCCCGCGTTCGACGCCAACGACGGGTCGGCCGTCCTCGACGAGGAGCGATGCAGTTACGCCTCGGAGGCGCTCGCGGAGATGCAGTTCGGCCTCGACCTGCTCATGGAGCGCGGTGAAATCGAGCCGGGCAGCCCCGAGGCGGACGCGTTCGTCGCGGCGTCGCTCAAGGCCGTGGTGATGCACGAAGTGGGGCACACGCTGGGCTTGCGGCACAACTTCCGCGCCTCGACGGTGTACACGCTGGCGCAGATTTCGGATCCGGCCTGGACCCGCGAACACGGCATCTCGGGCTCGGTGATGGACTACAACCCGCTCAACATCGCCGTCAAGGGCGAAGAGCAGGGCGCGTATGTCGACCCGACCATCGGCCCGTACGATTACTGGGCGATCGAGTATGCGTACCGGCCGCTGCCCAAGGCAACCGAGACCGAGGAGCTGGCGAAGATCGCCGCGCGCGGCGCGACCGATCCGCTGCTTGCGTTCTCGTCCGACGAGGAAGCGATTGCCGGTCTCGACCCCGATGCGAGCGCGTTCGACTTGGGCTCGGATCCGTTGCTCTACCTCTCGAAGCGTCTGGTCATTTCGCACGAGCTCTGGCAGCGGCTGCAGGACCGGCAGCTGAAGCCGGGAGAGTCCTACGACGTGCTGCGACGCGGCTTTGACGCCGGCTTCCGCCAGATCAGCCGCGCCGCCGCGCTCAGTGCCAAGTACGTGGGCGGCGTGTACTACGTCCGCGACTTTGCCGGTACCTCGAACCTGCCGCTCACGCCGGTGTCTCCCGAGCAGCAGCGCGCGGCGCTGAATCTCATCGCCACCGGCATCTTCTCGGCCGACAGCTTCCGGTTCAAGCCCGAATTCCTGCGCAGCATGGGAATTGACTATCTCAATGTCGCCATCGGCAGTGGCGGCGGCGGGGCGAGCCGCTTCGACCCCGATTTCAGCCTCAGGAGCCGCGTGCTGGCGCTGCAGGTCTCGGTGCTGAACCACCTGCTGAGCGACGCCGTGCTCTCGCGCCTGCTCGATTCCGAGATCAAAGTGCGCGCGGCAGGTCAGGCGCTCACGCTCAACGAGCTGATCGACACCCTGCGCGCCTCGATCTGGAGCGAACTCAAAACCGGCGGCTCGATCCCGGCCCCGCGCCGCGACCTGCAGCGCGAGTACGTCCGCCACATCGTCAACGTCCTCACCCGGCCCTCGCCGGCCACTCCGGCGGATGCGGCCGCGTTGTTCCGCGAGGAGGCGAAGCGGCTCTCGGCGCAAATCAAGACCGCCGCCGGCGGCGGCTCCCGCGATGCGGTGACGCGTGCACACCTGCTCGAATCGGCGGGCACGCTCGACGAGGCCCTCAAGGCCCCGATGCTGCGGCAGGGTGTCTAGGTTGGCCAGGCTCCCCATTGCCCGACGCGGCCCTTGAAGCCCCATAGCGCCGAGCTTACGCTCGAGCCGGTCGACAACCGGGCGCTCGCCAACCTCTGCGGGTCGCTCGACGCCAACCTGCGGCAGATCGAGGCAGCGCTGGACGTGACCATCGCCCGTCGCGGCGCCACCTTCACGCTGCATGGCGCGCATGGCGGCGTCGAGCGGGCCAGCGCGGCGCTGCACCGCTTCTACGCCCAGGCGCACGAGCCCTTGACCATCGACGATATTCAGCTCGGCCTGATCGAGTTGCGCGGCGCGCTGCCAGATGCCGCCACGCCCGGCGATAGCGTGGACCGCGGCATGCCCGTATTGCGCACGCGCCGCGCCGACCTGCACGGGCGCACGCCGAACCAGATCGCGTATCTGCAGCACATCCAGGATCACGACATCACCTTCGGCATCGGGCCGGCCGGCACCGGCAAGACCTACCTCGCCGTGGCCTGCGCGGTCGATGCGCTGGAGCGCGATGCGGTCAAGCGCATCGTGCTGGTGCGCCCCGCGGTCGAGGCCGGCGAGCGCCTGGGCTTTCTGCCCGGAGACTTCGCGCAGAAGGTCGATCCCTACCTGCGGCCGCTCTACGATGCGCTGTACGATCTGATGGGTTTCGACAAGACCGCAAAAAGCTTCGAGCGCAACACCATCGAAATCGCCCCGCTCGCCTACATGCGTGGACGCACCCTCAATCACTCGTTCATCATCCTCGACGAGGCGCAGAACACGACGCCGGAGCAGATGAAGATGTTCTTGACCCGGATCGGCTTCGGCACCCGGGCCGTGATCACCGGCGACGTGACCCAGATCGACCTTGCGCGGGGCCAGAAGAGCGGACTGATCGAAGCGCGGCGGGTGCTCGCCGACGTGCGCGGCATCGCGTTCACCGATTTCACCAGCGCCGACGTGGTGCGCCATCCGCTGGTGCAGAAGATCATCAGCGCCTACGAGAAGCACACCCGGAGCGAGCGCATCGATGCCCCCGACGGCAAGCGTCGCCGCGAGCGCTGATGCTCTCCCCTCCCGACAACCGAGGCAACGCCCTCAGCGCTGCTGGCGCTGGCGAACCGACAACCTCGCCCCAGCCTGCGCTGAGCGTGCAGTACGCCGCCGCCGGCGATGACCTGCCGGCGCGTCCCTTGCTCAGGCGCTGGGTCCGGGCGGCGCTCGGCAGCGAAGTCGCGGCAACGGCCATCGTGCTGCGCTTCGTCGAGGAGAGCGAAAGCCGCACCCTCAATCGGAGATACCGCAACCTTGACCGCCCCACCAACGTGCTTGCGTTCGTGTACGATGGTGAGCGTCGCGCCGGGGCGGACATGCTGAGCGGCGATATCATCCTCTGCGCGCCGGTGTTGCGACGCGAGGCAATCAGCCAGGGCAAGCCTCTGCCCGCGCATTGCGCGCATCTCGTCGTCCACGGCATGCTGCACCTACAAGGCTACCAACACGATCGTGCGGCCGGCGCTGCGCAGATGGAACGGCGCGAGATCGAAATTCTCGCCCGGCTGGGCTTCGGCGATCCCTACGTGATCGGGCCGGGCTTGCCGGCCAAGCCCGTGCGGCGCGCTTCTCGATGAGCGGACACGCGACCGGCAGAGACCCGCAGCGGCCGACGCTGCTCGAGCGGCTCTCGGCGTTCCTCATCCGCGAGCCGGAAGACCGCGAGGAGCTGCTCTCGCTGCTCCACGGGGCGTTCGAGCACAAGTTGCTCGATGCCGATGCGCTGTCGATCATCGAGGGCGCGCTGCAGGTTTCCGAGATGACCGTGCGCGACATAATGATTCCGCGTGCGCAGATGGACGTGGTGTCGATCGACGACGAACCGGAACAGTTCATCCCGTTTGTGCTGGAGACCCGGCATTCGCGCTTCCCGGTGGTCGGCGAGAACAAGGACGACGTCGTCGGCATCCTACTCGCCAAGGAGCTGCTCAACTACTACGCCAACCCGGAATCGTTCAACCTGCGCGACACCCTGCGCCCGGCCGTGTTCGTGCCCGAGTCGAAGCGACTCAACGTGCTGCTGCGCGACTTCCGCGCCAATCGCAACCATATCGCAATCGTGGTCGACGAATATGGAGGCGTGTCCGGCCTGGTCACCATCGAGGACGTGCTCGAGCAGATCGTTGGCGACATCGAGGACGAGTATGACTTCGACGAAGCCGAGGACAACATCATCCCCGAGGCGGGCGGACGCTACCGGGTAAAGGCCCAGACGGAGATCGCCGATTTCAACAACACGCTCAGCGCCGGGTTCAGCGACGAGGAATTTCATACCATAGGCGGGCTGGTGCTGCAGGCGTTCGGCCGGCTCCCCAAGCGCGGAGACTCGACGACGATCGCCAATTTCCGCTTCAAGGTGGTGCGCGCCGACAGCCGCCGGCTCTATACCTTGCAAGTGGAGCGGGTTGCTGCGGAGCCGGAAGAGAAGTCGCCTGCGGGCGCGGCTTGATGGCACCCCGCCTGCCCGTCGCCGCAGCCGTTCTGCTCGGTGCCGCGACGGTGCTCGGTTTCGCGCCGTTCGGCCTCTCCCCGTTGCCGGTGCTGACCCTCGCCGGACTTTTTCTGCTCTGGCTGCGTGCGCTCACACCGCGCCGCGCGGCAGTCATCGGTTTCGGCTTCGGCCTGGGCCTGTTCGCTACCGGTGCATCATGGGTCTATACCGCACTGGCGCAGTTTGGCGCCATGCATGGGCTGCTCGCCGGCCTCGCCACCGCGGGCTTCTGCGCCTACCTGGCGCTCTTCCCGGCCCTTGCCGGCTGGGCGGCTGCGCGCCTGGCGCCCGTCGACGCTGCCCCGCGCCTGGTCGCTGCGGCCGGCTGCTGGACGGTCAGCGAATGGTTGCGTAGCTGGCTTCTTTCCGGCTTCCCGTGGCTGTCGGTCGGTTACGCCCAGACCCATGCTCCGCTTGGCGGCTACGCCCCGCTCGGCGGCGCCTTTCTGGTCAGTCTCGCCGTGGCCGCCTCGGCCGCCTTGCTCGCCGCCCTGGCACCCTACCCGCCGCGGGCGATTCGCACCCGGCAACGCCGCATTGCGCTCATCGGCGCGCTGCTCGGGGTGTGGGTTGCCGGCCTGGGCCTGGGCCGCATCGAATGGAGCCATGCGGTCGGCGACCCCATCGCGGTTAGCCTCGTCCAGGGCAATGTCGCCGAGGACCTCAAGTTCGAGTCGGCCTATCGCGAGGCGACCCTTACCACCTACGCCGAGCTGGCGGATCAGGCCAAGGGGCGGTTGATCGTCCTGCCGGAATCGGCGCTGCCGATGTTCGCCGACGAGGTGCCGCCGGACTACTTTGCCCGGCTGCGGGCAGCCGCGCTGAAGCGCGGCGGCGATCTGCTCGTGGGCGTCTTTCTCTTCCAGCCCCGGGCCACCGATGAGGGCGAAGACTACTACTTCAACAGCGTCCTCAGCCTCGGCAGCTCGCCCACGCAGGTGTACATCAAACGGCACCTGGTGCCGTTCGGCGAGACGATTCCGGCGAAGCCGATCGTGGGCTGGTTCATCCGTCGCGTGCTGCACATCCCGCTCGCCGACCAGACGCCGGGCGCAGCCGATCAGCCGCCCTTCGACGTGGCCGGCCAGCGCGTTGCCGTCAACATCTGCTACGAGGATGCTTTCGGCGGCGAACTCATTCGAGAGCTTCCCGAAGCGACGCTGCTTGTCAACGTCACCAACGACGCCTGGTACGGTCACTCGCTCGCCGCCGAGCAGCATGAACAGATCGCGGCCATGCGCGCGCGCGAGACTGCGCGGCCGATGCTGCGCGCGACCAACACCGGCATCACGTCGATCATCGATCATCGCGGCGCGGAGATCGCGCGCCTGCCCTGGTTCACGCGTGGCATCCTCGAGGATACGGCAATCGCCGGCCGCAGCGGCACGACGCCGTACGTGCGCTACGGCGACGCGATCGCGGTCGCTGCCGGCGTGGTTCTCGCGGCACTGTCTTTCCTGCTCGGCAGGCGGCGCAAACGCGCTGCGCGCTAGCCGGTGGCGTGGCGTAGCATTCATCCACTAGAATCAGGCCCTTAAATGCCCGCCTCGACGCATTGATGCTTACCTTCCAGCAGGTCATCGGAATGCTCCAGGACTATTGGAGCGGGCAGGGGTGCGCGCTGCTTCAGCCCTACGACATGGAGGTCGGCGCGGGCACCTCGCACACCGCGACGTTTCTTCGCGCGCTCGGGCCCGAGCCGTGGCGCGCCGCGTACGTTCAACCTTCGCGCCGCCCCAAGGACGGCCGCTACGGCGAGAACCCGAACCGCCTGCAGCATTACTACCAGTACCAGGTGGCGCTCAAACCCTCGCCCCCGGATATCCTCGACCTCTACCTGGGATCGCTGCGGGCGCTCGGTCTGGATCTGGCGCAGAACGACGTGCGCTTCGTCGAAGATGACTGGGAGAATCCGACTCTGGGAGCCTGGGGTCTCGGCTGGGAGGTCTGGCTCAACGGCATGGAAATCACGCAGTTCACGTACTTCCAGCAGGTCGGTGGCCTGGAATGCAATCCCATCACCGGCGAGATTACCTACGGACTCGAGCGCCTGGCGATGTACCTGCAGGGAAAAGAAAACGTGTTCGACCTGGTGTGGAGCGTCTGGCGGGAGAACGGCACGCCGCGCACCCTGACCTACGGCGACGTGTACCACCAGAACGAGGTCGAGCAGTCAACCTACAACTTCGAGCAGTCGAACGCCGCCAAGCTGTTCGAGCAGTTCGCCCTCTTCGAGAGCGAAGCGAAGCGCCTGCTCGAGGCCAGGCTGCCGCTGCCAGGCTACGAGATGATCCTCAAGACCGCGCACGCGTTCAACCTGCTCGATGCGCGCGGCGCCATCTCGGTCACCGAGCGCGCCGGATACATGGCGCGGATTCGCTCGCTGTCGCGGCTGGTGGCGCAGGCCTATGTCGCCTCGCGCCGCCGGCTGGATTTTCCGATGCTCCCGGCCGCGCTGCGCGAACGCCTTCCGGCGCAGTACCAGGAAGCGCCGGCATGAGCGTGGCCACGCTGCTGGTCGAGCTCCTGACCGAGGAACTGCCGCCCAAGGCACTGAGGAGTCTCGGCGAGGCGTTTGCGACCGCGCTCACCTCGGGCTTGCGGGCGCGCGATTTTCTCACCCCCGAGAGCGCGGCGACCGCCTACGCGACCCCGCGCCGCCTGGCGGTTGCCATCAGCCACGTTCGCGCGGTCGCAGCGGACAAGCCGTTCAAGGAGCGGCTGCTGCCGGTCAGCGTGGCATTCGACACGCAGGGACAGCCCACGCCGGCATTGCGTGGCAAGCTCAAGGCGAAGCAGCTCTCGCATATCGACCCCGCTGCGCTGCTGCGCGAACTCGATGGCAAGGCCGAGGTGCTCTTCTACGCCGGGGTCGCCGAGGGCGGCCCGCTGGTCGCTGCGCTGCAGTCGGCACTCTCCGCTACCCTCGCCGGCCTGCCGATACCCAAGGTGATGAGCTACGCGCGGCCGGGCAGCTATTACAACGACGAGAAATTCGTCCGCCCGGCGCAGCGCCTGATCGCGCTGCACGGCACCGAGATCGTTCCGGTCAGCGCGCTCGGCCTTGCCGCCGGACGCAGCACGGCCGGGCATCGCTTCGAGAGCCGGCCCGACATCGACATCGGGCACGCAGAGGCCTATGCGCCCACCCTGGAAGCCGAGGGCAAGGTGCTGCCGGAGTTTGCCGCGCGGCGCAGCCGGATCGTGTCGGCACTGGTCAGCGCCGCCGCCGGCGCGACGGTGGTAATGCCCGAGGCGCTGCTCGACGAGGTGACCGCATTGGTCGAATGGCCCAAGGTCTATACCGGCGGATTCGACGCGGCGTTTCTCGAAGTGCCGCAGGAATGCCTCATCCTGACCATGCAGCAGAACCAGAAATACTTCGCGCTGAGCGCAGGCGACGGCCGGCTGCAGAACCGCTTCCTGCTGGTCAGCAATCTCGAGCCTCGCGACCCTGATGCCATTATCCGCGGCAACGAGCGCGTCCTGCGCGCGCGGCTCGCCGATGCCAAGTTCTTCTACGACCAGGACCGGCGGGTCCGGCTCGAGTCGAGGGTGCCCGCGCTGGACGGCGTCGTTCATCACCGCAGGCTGGGCAGCGAGGGAGACCGCGTGCGCCGGCTGCGCGCGCTGTCGCGGCAGATCGCCGCCGCGATCGGTGCCGACGCGGAGCTGGCCGATCGCGCCGCCTTGCTCGCCAAGGCCGACCTCACCACCGCGATGGTCGGCGAGT